>SDBT01002381.1_pt1 | contig 33234 bp, 35 predicted proteins | sample 2277101 | NCBI WGS metagenome assembly SDBT01 (sample SAMN10404973, study PRJNA504765) | marine sediment metagenome | isolation source: marine sediment core GS10_PC15, 103 cmbsf | place: Arctic Ocean: Southern Knipovich Ridge | collected 2010
TTTGAATTAAAGAATCGAATCTTTTTATTAACTTTGTGCAGTTTTGCATTTTTTCTGGCTACAGCTAAAGCCTTTTTTGAGATATCTACCCCATAACTTATAGCTGATAAATTGTAATTGGAGGCTTTTAAAATAGAGATTATAATTGCACCAGATCCTGTTCCGATATCAATTATCGAAAAATTCTTATCTCTTCGTTTCCTGTTTTTAATTACATCTAGCGCTTCATCAACCAGATGCTCTGTTTCCGGTCGTGGAATCAGCACATTTTTATTCAGATAAAACTCAAGTCCATAAAATTCTTTTTCATGGACAATGTAGGCGACCGGAATTCCTTTTTTTCTTTTTCTAATGTATCTTCTAAATCTTGAGTACTCTGAATTTGTTATCGGATGGTTTTGATGTTTAATCAGCCAGGTGTCTGTAACATCGAGCGCATGTTTAAGTAAAACTCGTGCATCAAGATTTGATGTTGAAATACCAGCATCCAAAAGTTCATAGGATGCATTTGAAATTAGATCTTTTATCGTCATTAGTCCTTACTTAACTGCCTAGCTCTATCCTCATCGATAAGAGAATTTATGATGTCGTTGAAGTTTCCTTCCATAATGTTCAAGATACCGTGCCATGATTTTGCAATTCTGTGATCGGTGACTCGGTCTTGAGGGAAGTTGTAAGTTCGAATCTTTTCAGATCTATCACCTGATCCGATTTGTGTATTTCTGGCATCGCCTCTTTCAATTTTTAGTCTTTCTTCTTCAGCAACTAGAAGGCGAGATCGCAAAATATTTAAGGCTTTAGTCTTATTTTTAAGCTGACTTTTTTCATCTTGGCAAGTTACAATTATACCGGTTGGAGTATGGGTGATTCGAACCGCCGAATCTGTAGTATTTACACTCTGACCTCCAGGACCACTGGATCTGAAAACATCTACACGAATTTCTTCAGGCTTTATCTCTATATCGGCCTCTTTCGCTTCAGGTAAAACGGCGACGGTTATGGTCGAAGTATGGACTCTTCCGGATTTTTCAGTTTCAGGGATTCTTTGAACCCTATGAACTCCACTTTCGTATTTCATTTTCGCATATACTCTTTGACCTTTCATTTCAAAGGCTGCATACTTCAAGCCATTTATTCCGGTAGTTTGAGAAGTAAGCATAGTGGTATTCCAGTTTTGTTTTTCAGCAAAGTGCAAATATGCTCGAAGCATTTCAGATGAGAAAAGTTCAGATTCCTCTCCGCCAGCTGCCGGTCGAATCTCAATTATTACATTTTTGCTATCGTTAGGGTCGGATGAAATAAGAACAACTTCGAGTTCTTTTTCTAACTTTGCTTTTTCTTTTTTTAGATCAACAATCTCCGATGAGGCAATTTCTGATAATTCTGTGTCATTGTCCGCTATCAGACTTTCATTCTCTAATATATTGTTTTCAATGCTAACAAGGCGTTTAACCTTTAAAGCGGTCTCTTCAATCTCGGATTTTTCTTGAGCGATTTCACCTAGCTTTGTTGGGTTTGACATCAAAACAGGATCAGAGAGTTTCTGATCAAGCTTAATGTATCTATCTAGAATTTGTTGGTATTTTGGATTCATGATTTCGTTCGTTATAATTTTTTCTTGCTACCCTCCCCCCGCCTACAGAAGCTATCGCTTCAGCGATTGCGGGCAGGTAGCCAACCTGTCGCAGACGACCCGGGTACGAAAAAATCAAAACTTCACTCTATAGCTATTTATGAATTATTGTAAATAAAAAACCAGCATAGGGCTAGTTTAATTATAGCTTAAAACAAGTTATTTTTCTTTATTGTTAGTTTTTATTGATTTAAGATCAACTTTAACTTTTTCTTCAAGATCTTTTTCTGTGTCTTTTTTATGTGAAGTTTCTGTGGGTGTAGTTTTGCTATGTTTTTTTGCAGCTTCCATTCTTGCTTTAAATTTATCAACTCTTCCGGCGGTATCGACAAGTTTTTCTTTTCCAGTATAAAATGGATGACAGTTAGAGCATATTTCAACACTGATCTCATCTAAAGTTGATCCAGCCTTAAAAGAGGCGCCACAAGCGCATTTAATTAATGCATTTTCGTTATATTTTGGGTGTATTCCCTGTTTCATTTTTTATTTTCCTGTCTGCTAAAATGTTTATCTTTAGGCGAGATTACAAGATAGATATTAGCAGATTGTAGTCTTATGGTCAAGCTTCTTTTTGGGTCGAAACAAAATTAGAGCGATAATTCCTATCAAAGTTGGTATTATATACAGCCAAAATTTTTCTGGAAGGGCGGTACCTTTTATAAGATTATTCAAAAGTGTTGTAAGTGGGGACGCAGCAGTAAGTATTGCAGCAGCAATAGCAACTGGTATCTTCTTGATGGCCCTATACCAAGTTGAGACGTATAAAAATAGTGTTACTCCGACGATAAGAAGCCAGGGCAGTTGTGAGATTGACACATTTAAAAGCATAGCTCCTTTTGATGTTGCTAACAGATAAAGAATTAGAATGATTGCCCCAAAAGACATTCTTCCCCAAGCCATAATGGCAGGAGAGATCTCTTTCATAAATATCTTTGCAAGAACATTTTCAAGCGCCCATAATACTGTAGCTCCTAAAATAAGAAATGTTGCAGACTCAAAAACAATAACTTTTGGCCAAAAAAGTGCTACATTTCCAAAAACTAATACTCCAAATGCAATTAGTTGGAGTTTAGATAATTTTTCTTTCAAAATCGGATAGGCGAGAATTGCTACCCAGATAAATAAAGTCTTGTGCCAAAAAGCGGCACCAGGAGCGGAGGATAGTTGAAGACCCTTAAAGAACAGCAAAAAAGGGATTGAGCCACCGATAAGTCCAATCAGAGCTAATTTACCCCATTGAACGAGCGATAATTCCTTAAGTTTTTTTCGATAACCAAAACCAATAAATATTGCAGACAGTAAAACGGCTGCCACTATGTTTTTTGCAGAAGTATAAACTTCAGAACTTCCCCAACCAGCCAAAGCGTATTTGTTAATAAATACGGCAAAACCAGATATAAGAGTTGCAAAAATAGCTAACCAAATTCCTTTGTTTTTCATCACCCTCCAATTAAGTGTTGATTATATACATTATTCGTGATATTATCTGAATTGTCAAAGTTGATTTAATAAATTCACATGTCCGTCTCAAATCCTTGTCCCGATATACATCGGGATAAATGTCGGACAGAGGTCTGTACCCCACTTCACATTAAGATTTAAAAAGCTTCGTGGGTTGCAGAAAAAAAGGAAAAACATGATAAAGATACCTGAACTTCGAGAATTACTCGAAGCCGGTGTTCATTTTGGACACAAAACTTCACGCTGGTTCCCAAAAATGGATCAGTATATTTTTGGTAGTAAAAGTAGCATCCACGTAATCAATCTTGAAAAAACACAAGAAAAGCTTAAAGAGGCTCTAGAATTTCTGGCAGCTGAGGTAAAAGAGGGGAAGAAAGTTGTATTTGTAGGAACCAAAAAACAAGCTCAAGAGATTGTTAAAAAAGCTGCCATAGATGCAGGAATGCCTTATGTTATTGAAAGATGGCTAGGTGGAACTTTAACTAACTTCAAAATTATTAAACGTGCGATTACAAAGCTTGAGGACGCAAAAAAGATTTCTGAAGGCGATGAGTTCCAAACATTGAAAAACAGAGATAAGGTAAAATTAATAAAAGAGATCGTTAAGAGAGACAAATTGGCCGGAGGTTTGGTGGGGTTAAATAAGGCTCCAGACATACTAATTCTTTTCGGTGCAAAAGATGAGTTAAACGCAATTACTGAAGCAAGAGTTAGTGGGGTTAAGACAATTGGATTAGTTGACACAAACGCCGATCCAAATTTAGTTGACTTTCCAGTACCTGCGAATGATGATGCGACAAAATCGTTGCAACTATTCGCAGACATCTTTTCCAAGACTGTGAAGGAAAATAAAAGTATTGCAAAAAAAGTTGAAGAGAAGGAAAAACCCCAGTAAAATAGTAGGACTTTGTGGTAATAAATGGGGTGAAACATTAATTTTGGGAGGATTACTATGACGAATATTTCAGCAAAAATGGTTGCAGATTTAAGAAACCGAACTGGACTTCCGATGATGGAGGTGAAAAAGGCTTTGGTTGAAGCTAGTGGTGATGAGAAAAAAGCCATTGAGATCTTAAAGAAAAAAGGTTTGAACAAAGCGGACAGTAAATCTGGACGCGAAACCAGATCAGGGCTGATTGATTGTTATCTTCATGATGGCAGGATTGGGGTTATGGTTGAAGTAGCGGCCGAGACTGATTTTGTTGCAAAAAATGAAGATTTTAAAACTTTCGTTCATGATTTGACTCTTCATATAGCATCTGCAAAACCAGAATATGTCTCAAAAGACGATATTCCAGTTGAAGAGCTTAAAAAGGTAAAGGCCGAATTTGTCGTGCAGGTGAAGAAGGAAGGGAAACCAGAGAATATGGTTGAAAAAATTGTTGAAGGCAAACTTAACAAATACTACTCTGAAGTATGTCTTTTGAATCAGCCATTTTTTAAGGATGAAGACAAAAAGATTGAAGAAGTCTTAACCGAGCTTGTTGCAAAGATCGGTGAGAATATGAGGATCGTTCGATTTATTCGCTATGAACTAGGTTGTTAAACTGATAAAATGTATACAGCCGATACTTATTAAGTATTTATTATGCCAAATCAAATACTGAAAACAGTCGACGATAAAATGCAAGAAGCAATTTTGTTCCTTCTTGAAGATCTAAAAAAAATCCGAACTGGTCGAGCTAACGCCGCATTGTTCGAAGATATAAAGGTGTCGTATTATGGTACGATGACATCACTTAAAGAGCTGGCATCTATTATGATTCCAGAAGCTAGCCAGATCCAAATTAAACCTTTTGATAAAAATTCCATTGGTGATATTGAGACAGCCATTAGGAATTCTGATTTGGGCATAAGTCCGGTAAACGATGGAAATTATGTAAGAATCTCTCTGCCACCTCTTACTGAGGATAGAAGAAAAGAGTTAGCTTCTCAAGTTAAGAAAGCTGGAGAATCAGCCAAAGTAGCTATTCGAAATATTCGAGCAGATGCTTGGGGTAAAGTGAAAGATGGAGAGAAAAAAGGAGAGCTTACAGAAGATGACAAGTACAAATCAGAAAAAGAACTCAACTTATTAACCGACAAAACGAATAAAGAAGTTGATTTAGAAATTGCCAAAAAAGAAAAAGAGATAATGTCAATATAAGGAGTACAACCAACACAAATCTATTACACAAATAGTCACAAATACACAAATTTGTGAATTAGTGTAGATTACCTCAAAGGGGCCCCTTAGGGGGTGAAGAAAATTAGTGACGGTTTTGTTCAATATTATGATCCTAACTATTATTGCATCCATAATCATACTTAGTGCTTTAGTTCTTATCCACGAACTAGGACATTTTTTAACTGCAAAAAAAGCTGGAGTAAAAATTGAAGAGTTCGCAATCGGTTTTCCTCCAAAAATCTGGTCTAAAAAGATTGGTGAAACCGATTATTCTATAAATGCTATTCCTATTGGAGGATATGTTCGAATGGAAGGTGAGCTTGAGGAACATCCATCACCTCGAGCATTTGAAAATCAAAGTAGATTCAAAAGATTTATCATATCTATCTCTGGTGTAGTAATGAATTTACTTTTAGCATGGGTAATTTTGGCGATCGGTTTTGCCGTAGGGATGGCGCCAATTGTTTCTCCAGCAAAGGCTCTTCCAGGAGAGATACTTAGCTCAAAAATAATGATTGCTCAAGTAAATGAAGATTCTCCCGCAAAAGAGTTGGGGTTATCTGCTGGAGATATAGTTATTTCAGCGACTTCTGACGGTGAGAAATTTGAAATTAATAATTTAAACGATTTGTCAAAGTTTACCAAATCACATAAGGGCAAACTTGCTGAATTTGAATATGAACATAATAAAGAGACGATTGTAAATTCTGTTACCATATCTGAAGATGATGAAGCACCTCTTGGAGTAATATCGGTTGAACAAGGCGTGGTCAGAGTTCCATGGTATCGAGCACCAGACGTTGCTCTTCGAGAAACTGTGAAGATTTTTGAACTTACTGCAGTATTTTTTCAGTCATTTATTGCAAAACTATTCTCAACTGGCGAAGTTCAAGAGGGGATAGGGGGACCGGTAGCGATTTATGCCTATACTGGTACTATGGTAAAAGCTGGTCTGATGGCGGTGCTCCAGTTTGTTGCGATATTATCCGTAAATTTCGCCCTAATCAATATACTCCCCTTCCCAGCTCTTGATGGTGGAAGAATTATCTTTATCCTTTCAGAAATGATAGCCGGAAGAAAACTAATCAAACAAAAAGTTGAACATATAATTCATCTTGCAGGATTTGCAATATTGATTCTACTTATTATTGCAGTCACTTATAATGATATAGTTAGGCTAATTAAGTCTTAAGAATTAAGCTAGTAAGAATTAAGCACAAGACGATTACAAAAGATTGATGGACAATTTACTATTAAAAAATTAAACCATGAAAAGATCTAAGGCATTAATCAAAACCTATAAAGAAACACCTTCTGATGCTGACTCTATCAATGCGTCACTTTTGACTCGCGGTGGTTTTATCCAAAAACAAATTGCCGGAGTTTACGCTCTGCTTCCTTTGGGAATGCGAGTTTATAAAAAGATTGAACAGATCATTCGCGAAGAGATGAATGCGATCGATGGCGAAGAGATGGAGATGAATGTATTGCAACCCAAAGAACTCTGGGATGAAACAGGACGCTGGAACGAACTTAACGAGATACTTTACAAACTGAAAGACAAATCAGGATCTGACTTATTGCTCGGTCCTACTCATGAGGAGCAAGTAACCGATATAATCAGACATCATATATCATCATACAAACACTTGCCTCGGCATCTTTATCAGATTCAAACAAAATTTAGAAATGAAACCAGAGCAAAATCTGGTCTTCTTCGAGGGCGAGAATTTATTATGAAAGATCTCTACAGTTTTCATGCCGATGAAGAAGATTTTAACAAATACTATGATCGCGCAAAAAAAGCTTACTTGAAGATATTTGAAAGATGCGGACTTAGTGTAAAAATTGTAGAAGCAGATGGTGAATCATTTTCAAAATTCTCACATGAGTTCCAAGTAATTACTACAACAGGTGAGGATACGATATTTTATTGTAACAAATGTGATTTTGCACAAAATAAAGAGATTGCAAAAGTATCTGATAATGATAAGTGCCCGAACTGTGATGGAAAAGTTGTAAAAGCAAATTCTATTGAAGTTGGAAACATTTTTCCACTTAAAAATAAATTCTCACTCGATATGAATGCGAAGTTCAAAGATAAAAATGGCAATGAGAAAAACCCAATCATGGGTTGCTACGGCATAGGACTTACTCGAGTGATGGGAGCGATTGTTGAGGTCTTCAATGATAAGAGAGGAGTAATCTGGCCAGAGAGTGTTGCACCATATAAGGTCAATCTGATTTCGATTGATAAAAATGCAGAAGCAAACAAAGTTTATGAAGAATTGACAGCGAAAAATATTGAAGTTCTATACGATGATAGGGACGATGTGACAGCAGGCGAGAAGTTTGCAGACGCAGACCTAATCGGTTGCCCGATTAGAGTAATAGTTTCTGAAAAATCTCTTTCGGCCGGCGGCGCCGAAATCTCAAAACGAGGAGAAGAAAGCCAAGAGATAGTTGATATTGATAAAGTATTTGAAAAGATAAACTAGTATTACATAAAAGTAGATGTGCTAAGACGAAAAAATAATACCGATGGTATGTATGCTCATTAAACTTGCATATATAAATTATTAATCTTCGGCATTATTATTTTTTGTATTACTATATTGAGAGTATATTGAAAAGTATCACAAATGCGCGACCGCGCAAAAGAGATAATGTTTAATATAAAACTGTGGATAAGTATGTGGATAACTAGACTTGAATATTTTTTATTAGATTACTTTATTGTGGATATATTGTCCTAATAATGTTAAAATTATGGCCTAATGAAAACATACAAAATTTCAAAAGAAAATTTGAATAAAATCCCGAAAGAGCCGGGAGTTTATACATTTCTTGATAAAGATGGAGATGTTCTTTACATTGGCAAAGCAAAAAATCTTCAGAATCGTATAAAACAATATTTTCAAAAGAATTTAGACAGGGGTCCAGCCATAGAGCTGATGGTTCAAAAAGCAAAAAAGATTAAAATCAATGTTACCGAGAGCGAGATAGAAGCACTTATCCTAGAAGCCGAATTGATCGGAAAGATTCAACCAAAGTACAACGTTCGAGAAAAAGACGATAAATCATTTATGCTGATCCAGATTGAAAATATTGATTACCCTTCTGTTAAATTGGTTCGCTTAAAAGATGTAAAAGAGTTGGGAAGTAAGCTTAAAAAAAGAGAATACTTTGGTCCATACACGCAAAGGTTGGCACTGAAAAATTCGATAAAGTATTTGCGAAAGATTTTCAACTTTGCAGATTGTGCAAAAACTAAATTTAAAACATATCAAAAAAGAGAACGAACTTGTCTATATGGCGATATCGGTCTTTGTACTGGCCCTTGCGTCGGCAAAATATCGATTAAGGAATATCAAGTATTGATAGTTCTTTTGAAGGAGTTCTTGAGAGGTAAAAAGAAAAAAGTTATAAAAACTTTAGAGATAGAAATGAAAAAAGCTTCTAAAAATAAGGAATTTGAAAAGGCAGCAAATCTTCGAGATAAAATTGAATCACTTAAACATATCCATGAAGTTGCAGTTGGGATTCGCGATAAATTCTTTGAAAGCTCTAAAATATTGTTCAAACGAATCGAGTGTTTTGACATCTCAAACATACAAGGTGAGTTTGCAGTCGGTGGAATGAGTGTTATAAAAAACGGTCAAAAGTCACCTTCAGATTATAGAAAATTCAAAATAAAAACAATTAAAGGTGCAAACGATCTGGCGATGGTAGAAGAAGTTTTGTCTAGGAGATTCAAAAATGATTGGCCAAAGCCTGATTTGATGGTTATTGATGGTGGAAGAACACATTTAAATATTGTTATAAAAATATTGAAACAATATAAGCTCGATATATCTGCAATGAGTATAGCAAAAGGTGTGAAAAGAGATAAAAATGAGTTTCATTTTGCAAATTCTGATTTAGCAAAGTACTTTAAAAAGAGTCCAGAATTGAGTAAAATAGTAGTTGTGGCACGAAATGAAGCACATCGATTCGCAATTAATTATTATGAAAAATTACACACTAAAAATATGTTAGGAAAATATGTCAAATCTATTTAAAAAATGGTGGCGGAAATTGGTCTATGATCCGGAAGATCCACGGCAGTTTGATGGTGGCAAGATAAAAATCGCTGCTATTGGTGGTGGAACAGGACTCGCCAACTTGCTTCGAGGTTTAAAAAAATACTCGAACGAAATTTCGGCTATTGTTGCTGTCACAGACGACGGATCTTCTTCTGGGGAGATAAGACGTGAGTTCGACATTTTGCCTCCTGGGGACATCCGTAAATGTATCTCGGCGCTTGCTAATGATGAGAAGATGGTTTCGGAGATACTAGAATATAGGTTTGAAAAAAAGAAAAATGGAACTCTCTCTAATCATACACTCGGAAACATTTGGATTACGGCACTAACAAAATACTTCGGATCATTTGAAAAAGCCCTTGAAGCAACCACTGCCTTGTTTGAGACATCTGGCAAGATCTTGCCGGTTACTCTAGACAACATTCGACTTGGAGCAAAATACGAAGATGGCACAAAGAAGATGGGAGAGTCCGAGATATCTTTAGTTGGGAAAAGGATAAAAGAAGTATTTTTAAACAAGGACAGGGTCTTAGCTTATCAAAAAGCAAAAGATGCGATTGCAGATGCCGATTTGATAGTGGTTGGACCCGGAAGTTTATATACAAGTGTTATCCCAAACTTTCTAGTGAAGGGAATCCGCGATGCGGTGAAAGAAAACAAAAATGCTTTAAAGATTTATGTAGTTAATTGTTCAACTGAGAAGGGGGAGACGGAAAAATACACTGTTTTGGATCATCTGAATGCGCTTGAGAAACATGCGGGTAAAAACATAGTCGATGTATGTTTGGTAAATGATAAGATAATCAAAAAGGCAGAAAAAAATGCCCTTCCAGATGAGATTGACAATATTACTGCAAGTGACAATGTTTTTCCCAGCTGTGAGATTGCGACAGATGACTTGGTAGATGAGAAGAATCCGCTGTATCACGACAAAGATAAGTTGGCGAAATCGTTGATAAAACTATATAATAGGATAAAGAGAAGATAAGGCACAATAGTGCCCAGTTCTCTGTGTTTAGTATTGAGCTAGGAGAGGGACTATATGCGACGACCGATGGTGGTTGCAAACTGGAAAATGTACACAAGGGCGTCGGATGCCTACATCTTGGCCAATATGGTTCGAGATAAGGTTGCTGGTATTGATGGCGTTGAGGTGGTAATCTGTCCTCCTATTGTCTGGCTCTCTGAGATAGCAGAGATCGTTAAACGTGATGGAAAAGTCAGCGCTGGGGCACAAAATATGTACCATGAAGAAGAGGGACCTTTCACCGGAGAAGTTTCTCCTCTTATGATTAGAGATATTGCCAAATATGTGATTGTCGGACACAGCGAGAGACGTGATCATTTTTCTGAATCGAACATGCTAGTTAACGAAAAAGTGTTGGCAGCTTTAAAACACGGACTTTCCCCAATCATTTGCGTTGGAGAGAAAACTAAAAGTGCGCCAATCTCGTTTGTGGTCAAACAGCTAAAAGATGCCTTAGCGCACGTTTCAAAGAAAGAGTATCAGAATATCGTCATTGCATACGAACCAGTTTGGGCTGTCGGCACTCACCAGCCTTCTTCCGTTGAGCATACCGAAAAAACTACTGTAACATTGCGTGAAATTGTCGGGCGAGAGGTGACAATGCTTTATGGGGGCAGTGTCAATCATACTGAAGCAGAAAAATTTGTTAAATCACAGGTTGATGGACTGCTTGTCGGGGGTGCTTCGCTTCACGCTTCAAGGTTTATAGATATAGTGAAGATTTGGGCAGAGGGAAAATCGTTTAAATAATTTTTAAAAAAACTAAACTGATAAACCAATATACTTATACACTTATGAACAATCAGAAGGGGAAAATAGACAATATATTTAGATTCCAAAAGTTTCCAGTTTATAAAGATGTTAGGGTTTTTAGAGGGATAATAAAACAACTATCTAAAGACAAATTTCCCAAAGCAGAGGATTATTGTTTGAAATCACAATTGTGGAGAGCACTTGATTCGATATTGTTGAATATTGCAGAAGGTTCAGAAAAATATTCGGATATAGACTTTAGTAGGTTTCTAAATATCGCACTTTCTTCATTAAACGAAGTTGTTGCGTGTCTGGACTGTGCGTTGGATGATGGCTATATAACACAGAATGAATATGATGATGCGAAAAAGAATGCTAGAAATATCTATGTGCAACTGAGAGTATTCTCTTCAAAAGTTCGAAAGAGTTGAAAGTTGTTTAAGAGTTTATAGGTATTATGGTTTATTAGTTATTTGCGGAGCAAATTATGATCAATGTCGCAATAAATGGATTCGGGAGAATTGGAAGAGCCGCTCTTAAAGTTGCGCTTGATAATAGTGCGGTTGAAGTCGTAGCTATAAACGATCTTGGCGAACTTGAAGGTTTAGCACATCTTTTAAAATATGATTCAGTTTATGGTATATATGAAAAAGAGGTTGGCTGGTCAGAGCGAGAACTAATAGTAAATACTAAAAAGATCCAATTCTTTTCAGAAGAGGATCCGCTTGACCTTCCGTGGGACACACTAGATGTCGATGTCGTAATAGAGTCAACCGGGTTCTTTCTTACCCATCAAAAAGCCAATGCCCATTTGCAAGCTGGAGCAAAAAAGGTAGTGATGTCGGCTCCGGCTAAAGATGAAAAGACCCCCATCTACGTAATTGGTTCAAACGCTGACAAGTACAAAGGCGAAAAGATAGTCTCAAACGCATCTTGCACCACAAACTGTGTGGCTCCCGTGATGAAGATACTTGATGATGTTTTTGGGATTGAAAAGTCTCTAATGACAACAGTTCATGCATACACATCTACACAAAATATTGTTGATGGGCAAAATAAAGATTTGAGGCGTGGAAGAGCAGGAGCAATCAACATTATTCCGACTTCAACCGGTGCTGCAAAAGCTACTGGAAAAACTATAAAGTCGCTTGAAGGTAAATTCGACGGAATGGCGATGAGGGTGCCCATTCCAGTTGGATCAATCTCCGATATTACCGCAGTTTTATCTAAGAAAGTTGATATCGAAACAATAAATAAAGTAATTTCAGATGCAGCCGACTCAACTCACCAAAACATTATTGTTACTTCAGAAGAACCCTTGGTTTCATCCGACATAATAAAAAATCCTCATTCAGCTATAGTCGATCTTCCTTTTACAAATGTAGTAAAAGGGGACTTAATCAAAGTTGTTGCATGGTATGACAATGAGTGGGGATACAGTAATCGTTTGGTTGAATTAGCTGCGTTAATATCAAGTAAAAAATAATTATCAATTTACAATTTTCAAAAATCATTTAATTGAACATTGATCATTGAAGAATGAACATTAAGCCGGAGGCGTTTTGTGTTTAGCAATTCCTGGAAAAGTTAAAAAGATAAAGGGCTCTACTGCCCTTTTTGACTATGAGGGAAAAGAGTTCAAATGCGACATCTCCTTTGCTCCAGATGTAAGAGTTGGAAGTTGGGTACTAATGCATGACGGTAGAGCTCTATCTAAAATTAATGAATCTGAAGCCAAAGAGAACTTAGCCCTTATTAAGGATTTCGAATCAAACAATTCTCGTTAATTATTTATATACAATAATATTAACTTTTATTGTTAGATATTTTTCTTGTTGAAGATCACAAGAGCAGATACAGTTCCCACTAAAAAGATTCCAAGAAGCACTAGAGCGTATTGCCACTTCACAGTTCCATCGAGTAAAAGTTCTTGAGAATCATAAAGGTAAAAAAGTGAAAAGAATTTGTAGTCTTTCAGTTTATCGACTGAACCTGCGAGTGATGTATAGATGTATGAGCCAAAAACAATCAAGAGAGTTGTGCCGATAACCGCTAGTTTTGATCGGAATATTGACGAAAAGAATATAGAGATTCCGAAAAAAGAAAAGACAAATAGAATTGTGTACCAAAGAAATACCAGAGTGTTTATTGTATTGAATCTATCTGCATAAGCGATTGAGAACAAGAACATTAGAATTGTGATAACGGTGATCATAAGGGTTGAGTAGGCTAAAGATACTGCAGAATAAGAAAGAACCTGTTTTATACGAGATAATGGTTGACTTAAATCAAAGTCCATTATCTTTTTTTCAATCCGGCCTGCAATTGTCGCTCCGGCGGAGGAGCCGATGTAAAATGCCATGGCAATCAGAAAAATTACAGAGATGAATTCGACTGACAAAAATCCTTCAAGAGAGCTAAATACACTACTTGCCTGATCGCCCAAAAAACCTTGCATCGATTCGGGGTATTGGGAAAGAATCTCGTTAAAATTGATCTGTTTAATTGTAGGAAACATAGCAGAGACAAACCAAAGATAAAGCCCCAATCCAACAATGTAGTAGATTATGCTATTTCGCTGTTCTCTTAGTTGTCGAATAATAATGTTAATCATTTGTGACATAGTTATTTCTTAGTATATTTTTCTTGCTACCCTCCCCCCGCCCGAAACGCCTGAGCGTATGCGATAGCAGGCGGGTATCCAACCTCTCGCGGACTCGCCGGGTACGAAAAATCAACTAAGAAAATACATTATAATTTATTAATTAATCTCCGTTGTTTTCATATAAATCCAAAAATGTGTCTTCAAGATGCGGTTCGGTTACAATCAGATCATCGAAATCTAGTTTTGAAAGACTTTTAATTATCTCGGCATTTTTTCCGTTTATCGTAAGATCATAACCTCTAGTCGTTCTTGAAATTTTATTTACCCCTTCGATCTGAAGTTTTGAGATAGGTATGGTTTTCTTAGTTTCTAATATAATTTTTCGAATATTCATATTTTTGAAATGTTCAACCGATTCAGTTTTTATCAAATGTCCTGCTCGGATTACTCCGACTCTATCACAAATTCTCTCAGCCTCATCCAATATGTGCGTTGACATAAATACAGTTGCACCATTTTTTCTCGCATCTCTTAAAACTTTATAGAATTCTTGTTGATTTAGAGGATCTAGTCCGGAAGTTGGCTCATCTAAAATTAGAAGTTTTGGTTTGTGCATCAAGGCAAGAAGCATGGCAAGTTTTTGTTTGTTCCCTTTTGAGTATTCTCTAACTTTTCTAGTTGGATCAAATTCGAATTGCTCTATTAAAGATGCGATGTATTTTTTATCAACCCTTTTTTTAAAACCAAAGTAGTAATCTATACAATCTTTTCCAGTCATTTTTTCTGGCAAAAAAATGTCACCAGGCAGATAGCCGACATATTTTTTAATCTCAACGGTTTTTTTGTGAACATCTTTTCCAAAGATTTTAGCATTTCCAGAAGTTGCTCGTATAATGTCCAGAAGAACTCGTATTGTCGTTGATTTTCCAGCGCCGTTAGGACCTAAAAAACCAAAGATCTCGCCCTCTTTTATCTCCAAATCCAAATCCTTACAACCCAGAATTTTGCCGTTGTTATAGAATTTGGTAAGTTTTGTAGTTTCAATAATTGGCATAGTTCTTAGTATACAGTATTTAGTATACAGGGGGAATATAATTGTGAAAAATATTCCAATTCTTTTCTGTATACTTAATTCTTTGCCCTAGATACTATTTTAATGTGTTGCACAGGTTATACAAGGATCGTATGCCCGAATTAACATCTCAACTAAGTAATTTTGATCCTCAGTTTTTTTATTTTTCATTAGAGACCCAAGCAGTTTCATATCACATTCTAAAGACGGCAGATTTTGGACAGTGGGAGTAATGACGTCTGCTTTTTTTATTACTCCATCTTTGTCTAATTCGTAATGGTGAAAGAGTGTTCCGCGAGGAGCCTCGCAAGCCGAAGTTCCAACTCCAAATTCTTTCGGTGCAATCAACTTTTCATTTTTTATACCATTTTTAACTAAACCAGATATTATTTGTTCTGATAAAAGTGCGAAATAATAATTCTCCAAAGCTTGAGCGATTATGTTGTCAAATGGATTGTCAAAATCCTTCTTAATATTTAATTCATTTCGAGTATTTTCTATCTCTTCGCCCATCAGTTTTCCATTTAGATTCATCCGAGCCATCGCACCCACCATCATCTCTTTCCCTTTTAGGGTCGCGAACTTTGCCCTATTATATGGGACTAGCTCTTCATATATGTAGTTTTTATAATTCTTCGATTGAAATTTACTACCTTCTGAGTTTCTTATACTTCCATCATAAAATGCGTATTCAAATGCTGAACTTAAACTGCTATAGATCATTTCGCGTTTAATTTCTGGATAGTCAAAAGATGCGAAGAGTTCAACTGTTTTTTTCGCAAGTACTAAAGCATCCTTTGAATATTGATGGAGAGTTTTAAGTGAGGAGATTGTCGGTAATTTTTTAAAACCGCCGGGAACATTTGAAACCGGGTGAACTGCACGTCCACCAATGGTATCTATAATTTTATCGGCGTATTTTTTAAGCTCTATTGCCTGAGAAAAAAGTTCTGGGTGAGACTTTTGAAGCTCAAAAGAAGATCCAACTCCAGTAAAATCTGGAAGGACTAAAAGATAAAGATGAAGTGAATGGCTTTGGATCATCTGACCTGCGAGCATCAGTTTTCGAAGTTTTACAGTTTGTTCGCTTGACTCAATTCCACTAGCATCTTCTATGGCTCTAGTTGAAGTAATGTTGTGAATTACTGGACAGATTCCACAGATCCGAGAAGTAATAATTGGTGCTTCAAAGTACTTTCTTCCAACTAAAATTTGCTCGACAAATCGTTCCCCATCGAGACCGATCATTCGAGCTTTATCAACATGACCAGACTTTAAGTGGGTATAAAAAGTTGCATGTCCTTCAATTTTGGGAATGGAATTCATAACACAAATGGATTTACTAATTAAACTAATGGCTAATTTACTAATCAGACAAATTCGGAATTCTTTTCGATGTAACACCGTTTTTGTTAAATCTAATGATCAATCCCAACTTGTAGTCTTCTTGCTTAAGATATTGAAATAGTTGTGTGCAGACTTTTTTGTAGGAATAGTCACCGACTTTGATCTCTACTATAATCTTATCATCTATTAAAAAATCAAAGTATCGTTTTACTACTAACTCACCGGCAATCTTTATTGGTGCATATAACTCTCTCTTGTGTGTAATCTTTTCTTTGACAAGTAGTTTTTCAAATGCATCTGAATATACTTTTTCTGATTGTCCAAAACCGATTTCGTTATCTATCTGATATGCAAATCCAATTAATTTATAACTCAACTCTTTATATATTAGCTGTTTCATAAATTCAAATCTTATTCCGTTTCCTATTGGCTTATTAGCCATTAGAGAAATTCGCCATTCATTTGTGATAGTTATTCGTTTAAATTTGTAATTTGATTTTTGTGAATTTTTTCCAAGTCTCCATATATTGTTAGCCAGTTTTTAGTGTCTTTTTCTCCTAGAATTGGTTTTAAGACTTCTTTAATCTTTCTAAAGTCGGCTTGATCAATAGGGCCTCGACAACCCAAACAAGCTTCAGCACCGTTGACACAAACTGAGTTGCATCCTCCACGGGTTATGGGTCCTAGACAGGCTTTATTATTTTTAAGTAAACATTCATTCTCGTTTTGGCGACACTCAAAACAAACACTATAGTCAGGAAGTTTTGTTACTTTCTCCCAGTACAGATCAACCAATGTATTGATTGCTTCTTTATGCGATATAGGGCAACCCGGTATCATATATTCGACTCGTATTACATCGGTTACGGCTCTTACTCTATTCTTTTTTATGTAGCTTTTTGGAAGTTGATTTCGCTCGGACTGGATCCCGCCCATATGAGCACAAGTGCCCATTGCTACAACAATCGAAGCTTGTTTTCTGATCTCGCGAAGTAATTTGAATTCTCTATCAGATTCAGGTGTCCCCTCGATTAGGGCGACATCGAATGGACCCGGTAAATTTTCTTCTTGGCCTAGTCTAAAGTTTTTAAGTTCATATAAATGTAGCAAATGAGAGAAGTCGTCATAATCTGAAATAAGTGCAAACTGACAACCTTCGCAGCAGGTTAGTGAAAATATTCCCAAAGTTTTTTTCTTTAAAGATTTCATTTTTTTAACTCAGTCATTATCTTGTCATATCTGAAAATTGGTCCATCTTTGCAAACTAAGTATTTGCCGATGTTACAATGTTGACAGAGTCCGACTCCACATTCCATTTTTCTTTCAAATGAAATGAAGATATCTTTGTGCTTGATTCTTTTCTTTCCATGCAAAATGTCGTTGCAATGAAAAAACATTATTTCAGGTCCGCACATCATTACTTTTGTATTTTTTGGATCAAATTTAAGTTTGGCAATAGATTCGGTAATCATACAAACATCTCCCCACCAGTTTTTCTCAGTTTTTTCTGTAGCAACTGACACATGGTTTAGGATTTTTCTCCATCTTTTAAAATCTTTTTCAAATAAGACGTGATGCGGAGTTTTAAAACCGGCTAATACAGATATTTTTTTAAAATTCTTTTTGTATTTTTCTAACTCAAATATTAACGGTCTTAAAGGAACGATTCCCATTCCTCCAGCAACAATTAAAACATTTTTCTCAAGCATAGAGCCAAGTGGCCAAGAGTTGCCATATGGTCCTCTTATGGCAAGTTTGTCTCCTGGTAAAAGTTTAACCAGTTGTTTTGTGGTATTTCCAACTGCTCGAACAACCAATTCAAAACTTGTTTTATCTCGGTGTGATGAGCATGGGGCAAAAGTTGCTTCGCCGACGTGTGGTATATATGCTTGGATAAAGTTTCCTGGTTCAAAATTCAGTTTACCTTTGAATCTAAACCAAAAAGTGTCAGGGGAAGTTTCCTCTTTTTTCAAAATTTCGTATTCGATGTATTTAAAATCAGATTTCATTAGTGTTTATTTGTGGAAGAGATTTGTGGTGGTTGCTCTCCATTTATTTTCCTCTCAACTTTTTCGTCTAATACGCTTAAGATATTTTTTATGTTTAAGTTGGCTGGGCAGGCTTTTATGCACCGGCCACATCCTGTACAAAGATCTCGATCAAGCTCTTTTTGACCTCGGACAAATTTATGATGATACCAGTTATAAATTCGATCAACATTTTGTGGTCGAAAGTCGTGCCGTCCGTGTATCTCAGAAAACTCTTTTGAAAAACATGAATCGTATTTTAGGCAGTTACTGCAACTTCCTTTTTTATCGTTTTTAACATCTTGTTTGAAACAAAAACATAGTGGACAAACTGCAGTGCAAGCAGAACATCCAAAACAGTTATTGGCAATCCGTTGCCAAAAGTCTTTGTGAGTTTCTCTATTGTCGATAATTCGTTCAAGATCGTTATCGATCTCATCTTCGTCATGTTTGATCGGCTTGATCTTCGGTGGATTTTTAACCTCTTTTAGATTTAGTTTTTCGACATATCTTTCTGCTCTCTTTGTTCCGGCAAATATTGAAAACTTATCAACTTTTTCTTTTTGGATATAGACGTCATAGCCATCGATCTTATTGGTTCCAAATATCTCGCAAAAACAATCTTTGTCAGGTGTGCAACTTGTGGCTACGATAAATATCTTGTCGCGAGAAGGCACAAGAGACGAGTTTGAGAATTGTTTTAGAAAAATATGGAGTGCGTGAACGTCACAAATGTTTAAACCAACAAAAGCAATAGGATTTTTTGCTTCATGGTTTGCGCCTATCCCATTTGGAAATAAAACTTTTTTGAAAGGCATAACAGTATTTTTGGAGAATAGTTCTAGATTGGAGAAATTTATTAATTCATCCAAAACAACCTTATCGCCAACCTTCTGATTGGCGTAAGTTTTATATGATTTCGATACAATATCGATTAGTTGATTTATCTGATGTTGATTGACCTTATGTGCCATTTCCCTCCATAACTACATTTTACACGAGAAGAGACAATATTTAAACTAGCATTGAATTAGTGTAAGATATATGTACAAGTCAAATTGGACCAGGAGGGTTAGTGAAAAGTATTCGCGATGTAGATGTAAAAGGCAAACGTGTACTCTTAAGAGTTGATTTTAACGTTCCAATGGAAGATAGCAAAGTCGTGGATGACAACAGAATCCGCCGATCACTCGATACTATAATGCATTTGGTGAAGAATAAAGCCAAGATTATAATTTTAACCCATCTCGGTCGACCTTCTGGTCAGATAATCCCAAAACTCTCTACTGTGCCACTGGCTCAGAAATTGGCAGAAATAAGTAAACACAAAGTTTCTGCGACTGATCATGTTATTCATCCCAAAGTTAACGAGATAATTGGTGAAATGAGAAAAGGTGATATTTTAGTTTTAGGAAACATGCGCTGGCACGATGAAGAAGAGAGAGACTTAGATATATTTGCTAAAGATTTGGCTAGCTTCGGAGACCTTTTTGTGAACGACGCTTTCGGAGTTGCAAACAGAAAACATGCTTCCGTATATGCTATAACAAAGTATTTGCCAAGTTATACAGGTTTTTTATTTGAATCAGAGGTTACAACATTGAGTTTACTGCTAGATAAGCCAAAAAACCCGTTTGTTGTTGTGATGGGTGGAGCCAAGATGAAGGGGAAGATTGAGCTAATCGAAAAGATAGCGCCAAAGGCTGATAAGATTTTAATTGGTGGGGCGATTGGAAGTACTTTTTTGGCAGCAGATGGTAAAGATGTTTCAAAATCGTTAGTTGAAAAAGAAGTTTTTGAGAAATGTGAAAGACTAATAAAAAGTCTGGGTAAGAAACTTGTAATTCCGATAGATATGGTCAAAGAAGAACTATCAGAAGGAGGGTTTAGTTTTCAAGACATTGGTCCGAAAACTAGCGAACTTTATGTTAATGAAATCTCAAATGCAAACACGGTATTTTGGAATGGTAATTTGGGTCACTCCGAAGATGAGAAATATGCAAAAGGCACATATGCTGTTGCAAAAGCTCTTTCAAAAAACCCCAATACGACTGTAGTAGCTGGAGGCGACACGGTTGGTTTTGTAAAGTCTTACCAACTAGATAAAAGCATCAACTTTATCTCTACTGGAGGAGGAGCAACGTTGCAATTTCTAGCAGGAGAGAAGTTGCCAGGGATTGAAGCTCTAAACGGAAATGTGAATACATAATGAATTCATCTATAGATCTAAAAAAATACTACAGTCGAGCAATGAAGGAAGGTTTTGCTATAGGAGCATTCAATACTTCTGATTTGGAGATGACACAAGCGATAGCTAACGGAGCAGCCGAGAAAAAATCTCCAGTCATAATTCAGACTTCTCCTTCGGCGATAGAGTATGCTGGGCTTAAACAAATTTTTGACATAGTTAAAAACGAGATTGTAGAAAACAATCTATCCGCCACAATACATCTAGATCATGGAAAGGATTTTTCGATAGCAAAAAGTTGTATAGATATTGGTTACCAGTCAGTAATGATTGATGGTTCTGAATTGGAATTCGATGCAAATGTGAATTTGACAAAAAAAGTAGTTGATTATGCAAAAAGACACAATGTAACTGTAGAAGGGGAGTTTGGGGCGATAGGTTCAGACGATGAAAAATCAAGTCATGGTGGGAAAACTGACCCAAAGATGGCTTTGGAGTTTGTTGAAAAAACAGGGGTTGATTCACTTGGAGTTTCGATCGGCAATGTTCATGGTGCACCGAAAGGTGAAAAACTGGATTTGGATTTACTTGATAGAATCAGACAGGAAGTTTTGGATACACCACTTGTGATACATGGATCGTCGGGACTTAGTCGCAAAGACATAAGAAAGGCAATAAAAAGGGGAGTGGTGAAGTTCAATATTGATACAAATATTAGAAAAGTATTTACTAAAAATATTGAGAAAAAAGAGAGATCAGTAATTGATCCAAGAGAATATTTAGGAGAAGCTAGAGAGGCAGTTAGCAAATTAGTTAAAGACTATATAGATATTTTTGGTAGTACCGGGAAGGTTTGAGATGAAATTTCAAGTAGTTACAATTGGTGATGCATCTGAAGATATATTTATTCAGCCAAAAGGGCTTAAGGTTGAAAAAGGGCAAAGAGCTCTTTCTGGTCAGTCTGTGATTATTGAGCTTGGAACAAAGATCCCGGTTCCAGATGCACAACTGGAAATTGGAGGATCTGCATGCAATACTGCGGTAGGTTTTTCAAGGATGGGTCTAGATACTGCAACCATAGTTTGTCTGGGCAAAGAAGACAATATGTCAATAAATATCGAAAACAGATTATCTGATGAAGGTGTTGCGACGGGATTAATTGTGAAAAAAAATGACGTAGAGGCAAATTTTTCAGTAATTTTGATGGCAGGCGATGAACGGACAATATTTGTTCATAGAAATTTGGATGATTACAGCCCATTAAAACCTAAAAAAACATTAAGCACTGATTGGATTTATACAGGTCCGATGGGACAAAAAAGTGACGACGTTTTTAAAAATATTTTGCATTTAACAAGTGAGAAAAATGTAAGATTTGCATGGAACCCTGGATCTAGACAGATACAAAAAGCTGCAAGGAGCTATAGATCGTTATTAAAAAATACAGCGATAATCTTTCTTAACCGAGAAGAGGCAATCAGATTTATCAACATCCCTGTAAAAAGTAATCCAAAAGATCTTGCCGAGAGTTTAAGTAGAATGGGTGTAGAGCTAGTGGTTATTACCGATGGCAAGAAGGGGGCAAACTGTTTTGATGGAAGAAGACATTTTCATATAGATGCTGCAACCAAGGAGAGAGTGGATCCAACTGGTGCCGGAGATAGTTTTGCAGCCGGATTTACTGCAAGAATTATAAAAGCAGAAGAAGTTAATCAAGATGTGGTTGAAGAAGCTTTAAAGTGGGGAGTTTTTAATTCGACTTCAGTTGTAAATACAATTGGAACCCAACCGGGGCTTCTATCTGAAAGCGAGATCGAAGATGAAATGGCTAAAAATCCTCGTCTTGTTGTTGAAATATTGTAAAGAGAATATACTATGGGTAAACAAAAACAAAACGCCAAGCGTTTTGTTTTTATAGCATTATGAAACATTTAGCTATCTTCGTTGGAGATGCAATAGAAAAAATCTTCAACGGAAAAAAAACCGTCGAGTGTCGTTTTTCTTTGAAAAAAATAGTGCCTTTTAGTCAGGTTCACAGAAATGATGAGATTTTGCTTAAGCAGTCGGGCGGTCAAATTTTAGGCAGAGTGATGGTCGAAAAAGTTATTTCAATGGAGAATTTGGATAAAGAAGATTTTTTTCGAATGCAAAAAGGACTCTTTAAAGAGGTTTGCATGACTAAGAAATTTTGGAAATCCAAGGAGAACTCGAAGTTTGCCACGTTTATTTTTCTAAAAAATCCAGAGAGATTCGTTGCTCCAATCAATATGCCTAAAAAAGACAGAAGGGCTTGGGTGGTTATTCAATAATGTCATCTGTTTATTACAAGACGGGTGTAATTGATAAATCGAGAATTCTATACTACAATAATTATGCAATAACATTAATTATTAAATATGGATCGAGAAAAGCTTACCGTCACAATCAAGAAAAAGTTATTTCCAAAGATTGACGCAATTGTCGATGGCAGAAAGATACGAAACCGCTCTCACGCAACCGAATATCTTATTGAGCAGGGATTGGGAATAAATAAAGTTAAAAAAGCCATTGTTTACGCCGGCGGACAGGGCACAAGACTTAGGCCTTTTACACTTGAGATGACAAAAGTGATGTTGCCCATAAAAGGTAAACCGATGGTTATGCATGCACTTGATCTTTTAAAGTCGCACGGTGTTACCGACATTGTTTTGTCGATCGGATATAAAGGAGAGCAGGTTAAAGAGTATTTTGGGGATGGCTCAAAGTTTGGGTTAAATATAAAATATGTCGAAGAAAAAACTCCACTTGGGACTGCTGGACCTTTACGGAAAGCAAAGAAGTATTTGACTGATACTTTCTTCATAATCTGGGGAGATATACTTTCGCAGATCGATCTAAATGATTTTATGTATTTTCATAAAAATAATGAAGGCCTTGGAACGGTTGCATTGACCACCGTAGCCGATCCAAGTCGCTACGGAGTTGCTGACTTAAAGGGGAACAAGATTCAAAGATTTGTGGAAAAACCGGAAAAAGGAAAAGCCCCAAGCAACCTAATAAATTCTGGTATGGCAATTTTAGAGCCAGAGATAATCGACAAATACGTTCCAAAAAGAGGCAAGTCAATGATAGAGACAGATGTTTATCCTAAACTTGCAAAAAGCGGAGATTTGTATGGATATCCATTTACGGGTCAGTGGTTTGACACCGGAACTCACGAGGCGTATGAAAAAGCCATCAAAGAGTTTGGGAAATAAAGAATTGGAATATTGAATATAATATAGAGAATTAATTACCAACGGCTCAGATAATATCATATGAGCCGTTAGACATTTATTGGAATATTGAAGACCTGAATATGTCGATTGGCACCCTATGTAAACAGACTAGTCTGTTTACATAGGGTTATAATCATTTTTTAATTAATAGAAAAAGGACCGCAATGTGTTGCGGCCCTTTAGTATTCTGGCGGGCTCTCCCATCGTGTTTCATCCTGTGGCAGGTCAGGATGTTTGGAGGGAGAGCCCATTGGCGACTCCCTGTTGAGCGTGAACCCAACTAGGAAGCCGTGTTGTGGTGGATGGCAGCCGGAATTGAACCGGCGACATCCTCCTTATCAGGGAAGCGCTCTGACCACTGAGCTATACCATCACCTGAACAATAGAAACATAATATACAAAAAGGGAACTTAAGTCAAGCCTTTATTTTGCTTTAAGTTTGTGCTAAGATTTATCTGTCTCCCGGTTAGATAGACAGATTATCTAGCGGGATTATTTTCTATTAATAATAATTCTATGGATATTAAGATCGAAAAACTTCCAAAATCACGAGTTAAGTTGACAGTTTCTATTCAACCAAAAGAACTAGTTGCTTATTTTCGAGCTGCATATGAAAATCTAGCTAAAGAAGTGAAAATCGACGGTTTTCGTCCCGGCAAAGCTCCATTTAAACTGATCGAAGCGAAGATTGGACACAACCGTCTGGTTACTGAAAGCACTGATTATGTACTTCAAGGAAGCTATCCATTGGCTTGTCAAAAAGAAAAAATTCATCCACTTAGTCAACCAAAGGTAGATGTTAAAAAAATGCCTGGATTTTCACTTGACGAAAATGAGATAAATGATAAATTCGTATATACTGTAGAAGTCGATGTTCTTCCAGAGATTGAATTAAAAGATTATAAAAAATTGAAAGTGAAAAAGCCTGCGAAAAAAATCTCAAAAAAAGCTGATATTGACAAAATAATTAATCATCTAAGAAAACAAAAAGCAATTTTTAAGGATATGAATCGACCGATTAAAAAAGGCGATCGAATAGAGATTGATTTTGAAGGCTACTTGAAAAAAGTCAAAATTGATAAGATGTGTTCGAAAAATCATCCACTAATTTTAGGTGAAGGAAACCTAATTCCAGGATTTGAAGACAAACTTGTTGGCAAGAAAAAGGGTGATGAACTTAAATTCAAAATCAAATTTCCTAAGGATTATCATGCAAAAGATTTGGCTTTAAAAGAAGCTGAATTTAAGGTAAAGATTAACGATGCGAAAGAAGTTGTCCTTTTAAAGCTTGATGACAAATTCGCGGAAGCATACGGTCACAAAACTATTAAACAACTTGAAACTGCAGTAAAAGATAGTCTAGTTAAAGAGATGGAACTTGAGTACAAGAACAAATTTGAGCTTCAAGTAATCGAAAAGATTCTGCCACTTGTTAAGGTGGAAGTTCCAGAAGTATTGATTTGGCAGGAGACAGAAAAAACTCTAGAAAACTACAAAAACCAGATTACTTCTCAAGGTTTGCAATTTGACAAATATTTAGAGAGCATCAAAAAAACAGAGGAAGATTTGCGAAAAGATATGCGACCTTCTGCCGAAAAGAATGTAAAAATCGGATTTATATTAGGCAGTGTTATAGATGAGCGAAAGATCGACGCGAAAGACCAAGAAGCTGGCAGAAAAGCTTTGGAGTATTTGGTTCGAACAATTGTTAAGGCGTAAAGGTACAATAGTTAAGACAATCGTTGAAACGATCGCAAGATAAATTGATATTCTAACACACCTGCAGGCAGGCAGGGATCCTTTACACAGATATACACAAATTTTTCAGAATTTATATTTGATATTTTATCGGAGGGTAAGAATTGTGTCTAACACATTTGCAGGAGTGTTAAAATTTAGAAACTTCTATAAGCTTTGGATTGCGCAGATCACATCGCAAGTTGCGCATCATATGCTTAACTTTGCCCTACTTTTACATATTTATGATCTGACCAAATCTACAACATCGATCTCTCTAGTTCTAATAGCGTCGGCTCTTCCATCTGTTATCTTCGGTCCCTTCTCTGGTGTGATAGCTGATCGATTCAACTTCAAAAAAATCTTGACCTATACAAATATACTACGGTTCTTTGCGGTACTTTTATTGTTTGTTGTGAAAGATAATGTTCTCGGGATTTTGGAGGTAATCTTTGCGATATCTTTGATTACTCAATTCTTCTCTCCAGCAGAGAATGCCTCGATCCCGCTTATCGTTCCTAAAGAGAAGCTGGTTGCGACAAATTCAGTAATAATGACCACTATGTACGGGTCGCTTCTGATAGGTTATTCGATTGCAGGACCGATAATGGGCTGGCTTTCTACAGAGTGGCTTATTTTGCTTTGTGCTCTTTTGTATCTGATCTCAACTTGGGCGGTTAATTCGATGAGAAACTACGATCAAAAAGAGGTAAAAAAGATAACCCTTACCACTCTGGCAAAAGATATAGAGAACATCTGGTCTGACACTAAAGGCGCTATTCCAATTATATTTAAAAGAAAGAAGATATTTTCTCCGATGATGAAACTAACAGCTGGTTGGGCGATGTTAGGATCATTTATAATTCTAATGCCCAGTTTTGGTGAAAATGTACTCAATATTGCTCCGAGATTTATCGGACCTGCAATAATTGCACCATCTGGACTGGGAATGCTTTTGGGGGCATGGTTGCTTGATCGAAAGAAGAAATTTAGCATTGTTCGGGCGATGAACAAGAGCTTTGTTGTTGTAGCTGCGACTTTACTTTTATTTTCACTCTATGGATTTTATGAAACGTTTTTCTTGAGCAGACTTGTTAGTACATTACTAGTGATCGGGCTTGGAGCCGGAACATCTATAGTATATATCTCTGCGCAGACGGCTTTGCATTTGAATTCAAATAAAGAAGATAGGGGAAAGGTTTTTGGGATATCGACTATGTTTATAAATCTTGCGATGTCGGTTCCAGCGGTTTTGATTGGAGGAGTCGCTGATGCAACCTCTCCTTTCTATGCGATGATAATGCTGTCGGTGATACTTTCACTATATGGATTAAGGTTGATGATCGAAAAACCAATTGCTGAAAGAGAAACAGAGATAACATAAAATACTATTTATTGTTTATGCTACTACCGCGGAGTAGTTTTTTGTTTATAAATGATAATTGACATTTTCGTAAAAAGTCGATATTATTTTAATGCAATAAGAACATTCTTAAGTTGAACTTATTATTATTGAATTTTAACGGAGTTTACTATGTCGTATTTGATACCAACTGTTATAGAAAAAACTGTTCAAGGCGAACGAGCCTATGATATATACTCTAGACTTTTGAAAGACAGAATTATCTTTCTTGGAGGAATAATTGATGATGCTGTCGCAAATACTGTGATTGCACAACTTCTTTTCCTTGAATCAGCAGATCCTAAAAAAGAGATCCAGATGTATATAAATTCTGCTGGTGGAGAAGTTTACTCTGGTATGGCTATCTATGACACCATGCAGTACATCAAACCAAAAGTCTCAATGATCTGTGTTGGGCTTGCTGCATCTATGGCATCGTTTCTCCTTGCCGGTGGAGAAAAGGGCAAAAGACTGTCACTACCAAATTCAAGGATACTTATTCATCAGCCTATGGGTGGGACAAAGGGGCAAGCGAGCGACATTAAAATCCAAGCGGAAGAGATTTTGAAAATCAGAAAAGAGATGAACGAAATCTTAGCGAAAAATACACAGCAACCTATTGCCACAATTGAAAAAGATACCGACAGAGACTTCTATATGCGAGCAAAAGAGGCGAAAGAATATGGAATAATTGATAAAGTTATTAGTTAGTATAAAAATGAATATTCAAGAAATCTTTGATTTAGCGATAAATATTGGAATTAAAAATGACCCACGTGGTAAAAAAGGTGTGCAAGATATCTTGAAGTTAAATCGTAAAGAGTACAAAGAACTTTTGAAACAAAAACAAGCAGAATACGACAAGGATAAATTCGAAAATCCGTATTCTGACTCACGCATATTATTCGGAAACAAAAGTACTAAAGTAAAACGAGTTTTGGTGGGAGTCGATATCGATACAGCAGAAGTGCTACTGGCGAATGAGCTTACAAAAAATGACAAAAAGACCCGTCCTGAGCAAAGCCGAAGGATTGATCTAATTATATCCCATCATCCGATCGGAAAAGCCTTAGCTAGACTTCATGAAGTTATGGACATACAAACCGAAGTTTTAAAAATCGCAGGTGTTCCTGAAAACATCGCCGAAGGAGTTTTGAAAGAACGTCTAAAGGAAGTATGGCGTAGCATCTCTCCATCGAATCATTATCAATCAGTGGATGCGGCAAAACTTCTTGGGATTCCGATAATCTGTGTACATACTCCTGCAGATAATTGTGTTTGGAACTTTGTGAACAATACTATAAATCAGAAAAAACCAAAGACTGTAGGTGAGATAGTTGAAGTATTGAAAACTATTCCCGAATACAAAGCTGCGATCGAACTTCATACTGGTCCAGCGATTTTTGCAGGTGATCCTAAATCTCGAGCTGGAAAAATCGTAGTTAGCGGTATGACCGGAGGGACTTCGGGTTCAGAAAAAGTATATGAAAGAATGAGTCACTATGGGATCGGCACCGAGATTGCTATGCATATTCGAGAAGAGGACAGAACTGAAGCGATAAAGCATTATATAAATGTGGTGATAGCAGGCCACATCGCCTCTGATTCTTTGGGGTTAAATTTAATAATGGATGAACTTCAGAAAAAAGGAGTAGATGTTGTTGCCTGTTCAGGTTATATAAGATATTCAAGGGTAAATAACAAATCACAAAGTTCAAAAAACAAATAAATATCAAGATCCAATATCAAAATAAGAACATTAACAATTAAATAAAACCTAAACCATGTTAGGTTTAGGGCAAAAATATTTCTAGAGGGAGAACCGTAGGAAAGACACGAAAGAGAGGTCGTGGTAATGGATAGCAAAGTTGAAAACGCTGTTGTATTTCATGCAGACAGGGAAGATACAGAGAATCTGGAAGTTAGCATTGGCACCCTCGGTTGGGCAGATGTAGCTCACATACTGTCTGCTAACATAGCTCTGACACAGACTATGATGGATGTTATGGTTGCCAAGTGGCTTGGCACCGAAGGCCCAAACGTTGTTGCGTATGTTGATGTTAAGGCACAAGGCATTGCACGAATAGAATTGATTGAATTTCCCAAGCCAATGTGTCTGAATCAGAAGGTTGATTTGGGGGAACAGAAATGTAGTGTAAGGCAAATTTGCGATTTGGTGATCTGGTGGATGAAGCTTAGATCTGGCGGATCCCCGATTGCAGAAAGCATGATTTCGTTTGTCGAAGAAAGACTTGTTTCAGGGCTCCACGCTGCCAATGAACTTGTCGAACGAGGAGTGTTGCTGAAAGCACCTAAGGTTGCAGCTGGAACGGCATTGGGCGATGAACCCAAAACACCTGTGCTTTCGGTAGAGATCGAAGACGTAGGGTCGATCGAGGTTGCTCTGTCGGGTCCCGATAGTACACGGCCCGAAGGCAAACAGATAATAATCGAGGCGAGCTTCTTCAATGCATTCATAAGAGATGTGCTCACAAAGGGACCGGGTGAAGTTGTTGGTAAAGGCACAGAGCTCGAAAGTACGATGCCAACAGCTTGGGGTGCACCAACGATGATCGCTGGCTGGGAGTTGCATTCAACAGAACAACTCATCAGGCTAGCGATGTGGTGGATTCGTGCGTCTAGACACTTTCAGCTCGGCGACTTGGCGGATGAATTCGCAGTTGATGAGGTCATAGATAGAGCGATGGCCAGGATTCGTTCGCCACAATAATCGGACAACAAAAGAGGGTGTGTCTTTCCCCTCTCTAGAAGTATTTTTGATATAATGTTCTAAATGTTTTACAATATAAGTGTAAAAAGCAGTTACTCGACGTGATGAAAGGGGTGAGAATCTTGCCTTTGGATCCGCGTGCAGAATGTATGAATTTCAAGTTTGTAGGAGTAGTACCGAGATGCCGACTGGGGTGTGTCGAAGATGTTCCGGTCGAAAACTGTCCATGTGATAAGTTCGTGGGTCGCTGTTCAAATACAGAAGTCGGCAACCCACATGGATCCGGACATTTCCATTGTAGGATAACAAACACTCAAGATACCTGGCAAGATGCTGTATGTCCTATTCAAGATGGATGTCAAAAAGTTCACATCCGCACGAAGGAGGTCATTGCAAAGCAAGTTAAGAAGATCCCGCCACAGAGTCCTGATCGGGGAGGGTATAGAGATCGACGCAAAAAAAGTGAGTCGAAAGGGAAGCCATCGAGGAGCAACACCTGTCAGTCAATGACAGAAGAGCCGTAAAGGGCAGGTTGCGATTAATCGTGGCCTGCCCTCAAGCATTAAAGTATATTCTATTGCATTAATTGTCTCGTATGAGATAATTTTTTGTACTCGACATTAATCAAATAATATTAAATTTGGAGATAATATGAACGAAACTCAAAAGAATTTACTTAAAGCTTTTGCGGGTGAAAGTATGGCGAGGAATAAATACACTTTCTATGCTAAAAAAGCTCGAGCTGAAAACAATGAGTGGATCGCACGAATTTTTGAAGAAACTGCTGACAATGAAAGAGCCCACGCTGAAGAGTTGTACGAACATATGAGCGGACATGTGGAGATGACAAATACGTATGACATTGATTCAGAAGCATCAACATTGGAAAATTTGAAACACGCTGCAGCGGGGGAGAAATTTGAGTGGGGCAAGATGTATCCTGAATTTAAAAAAGTGGCTCTTATGGAGGGGGAGAAAAAGATTGCAAAACTTTTTCAAGAAATCTCTGAAGTTGAGGAAAAACATGAAGAGCGGTATCTAAATTTAGCAGAGAAAATTAAAAGCGGTACGCTTCACAAATCGAGTAAATCGGTTGAATGGAAGTGCCTCAATTGTGGTTACGTTCATAAAGGCAAAGAAGCACCAAAGAGTTGCCCAGTTTGCGTAAAACCACACGGATGGTACATGGAACTAAATGCTGTACGTTAAGTTAATGCAATACACTAATTATGGTATAATTTTGTTATGGAAACAGAATTCGAAACACAAGTTCTTGATGTTGATGTAGACAATATCAAGAAAAGATTGAAAGATCTTAGTGCTACTGGTGGAAAACGTGTATTTTCACGCCGATGGGTGTTTGATCTTGAGAAAGACAAGGACGGAATGTGTGGTAAGTGGATTCGGGTTCGAGAAATGGATGGAAAAACAAAGATAACAATGAAGATAAAAAGTGGTTCTGGAATTACTGATACAAAAGAGATAGAAATTTCATCGGATGATTTCGAAACAACAGCAAAGCTTTTTAAAAATATGGACTGTTTTATCGATATAGTTTATCAGGAGAACTACCGAACTAGTTTTGATCTGGATGGAGTAGAGATAAACATTGATGAATGGCCAAAGATCCCTGCATTTTTAGACATTGAAGCCTCAAATGAAAAAAATGTTCACAATGCTTTAGACAAGCTTGGTCTTATCGGAAAAGATGCAGGTCATATAGGACATATTGAAATATACAAAAAATATGGTTTTGATCTTCACTCATTTAAGGAATTAAAATTTAAGGAATAAATATCTAGGAGGGAATTTGGGAATTAGGAATTTGTATCTAAAAAATAGACTTCGATTTGTCGTTTATATAGTGACGGCAATTTTAGTTTTGGCCGGACTTGGAGTTGGAGCGAAAGCATATTATGCTAGTAAACAAATTCAAAAAGAAAATCAAATTCAGATCAAGGAAGATAAACTTTTTGATGAAGCATTTGCTAAGTTTCTAGAGGTTAAAGCGTTGTTGGAACTTTTGCAGAAAGTTGGATTGAATGTTGAAGCATTTGAACAAGAATACGAAAGCCTAAGAGATCTATTGAATTCTGGTATGTACTCCTTGTCTATAGATAAAGCCAACTCTTTATTACAATTGGTGAATCTGTTTAAGGGAGAGTTTGAAGGGGTTCTTAAAGGCAACATAAAAGATGGTGATACTCCCATAAAGGACTGTACGCTTGAGCTTTTGATTGGTGAAGAAAAAGCTTATGAAGCGGTTTCGGGGGAAAGTGGTGAATACGAATTTAAACCAGTTGAAAACACCTACACTTTTAAAATTGTATGCGCAGGTTTTAAGGATGTTGAAAAAGAGATAACGATAAGGGCTGGAGAAGAACTAATCGATGAGATAGCAGCAAAAGTGCCAGTAATATATGTCCCAAGACCAGCTCCTGCACCGGTTGCTGCGCCAGCACCGGCAACATCAGGGGCATCTACCGCAAACTCTACGTACGAACATAAAAATGTCGACACTGCAGTTGGATCATTTGCTGTTGACGTGATGAGGTTCAATCTTGGATCCGGCGGAATACGGGTGGTAACTGATACAGCTGCGGACGGGGATTGTGCAGATAGTTGTCCGACAACATCGCTTGCTAATATGGTTTCACGTAACGGTGGTTTTGCAGGGATCCACGGAACATACTTTTGCCCGACCGATTATGGTGTTTGTGCAGGAAAAACTAATTCATTTTTCTGGAAAATACTAAATCCCAGGATTGGAATGATGATAAATGCAACAAACGATTTGGGTGAGTGGAACGACTACTACGCATTTTCCGCATCGGGTTACCCAACTTTTTACTACGCTTGGATTCTTGGAAAAGATGGTGGGCACTACTCGGGCATTAACTCTGGTCCATCGCTAATTCGTGGTAGAGCGAGTGTTCTGAATTTCGGAACGCTAGACGACAAACAAAAATACACAAAGTCAAACAGAGGGGCGATTGGGCTACAAGGAACTACTTTAATAGCTATGATTGCAAGTGGAGCGACTGTTCCAGATACGGTAGATATTATGTTGGCACTCGGTGCTGACACAGCAACCGAGATAGACGGTGGTGGGTCAGTGGCAATGTATTATAATGGAAGTTATAAAAAAGGCCCCGGACGATCTTTGCCAAACGGGATTGTGTTTGTGGGGAATTGATAATATTTTTTATATTACAAATCTGTTTTGAAAAGGTATAATGGGTGAACAATATTACTAATTTAATACTATGAAATCTTCGGTTAAAAAGGTGACCTAGCTTTCATTTCGAAAAAAACCAAATACAACGATTCGAGCGATCTAACATTGTTGGCGATATCAACACCTATTAAAAAAATAAGTAATTTATCTAATATGAAAGACCTAATTGATTACGACCACAATGTTTTGTTCATTACACTAGACTCTTGTCGATGGGACACATACCAGAAAGCCAAGACTCCCAATTTAGATAAAATTGGTATAGCGCAAGGTGCTCAGACTCCTGCAAGTTACACCTACCCAGCACACCATAGTTTTTTTATTGGACATCTTCCATCTACTGGTAAAGACGAGGATTTCAATAGTAGGAGAGGAGCATATCTATGGAGATTGAATAGAGCAACAAAAAATAATATCAAGGCAGGTGTGCGCCTAGGCGGAGGTTCCATTCTTGAAGGATACAGGAAGAAAGGGTATAAAATAAAAGGATTTGGAGGAACTTCT
>SDBT01002382.1_pt1 | contig 33232 bp, 38 predicted proteins | sample 2277101 | NCBI WGS metagenome assembly SDBT01 (sample SAMN10404973, study PRJNA504765) | marine sediment metagenome | isolation source: marine sediment core GS10_PC15, 103 cmbsf | place: Arctic Ocean: Southern Knipovich Ridge | collected 2010
ATGAACATTACAGAGCTAATTAACCAGCTCCAAGTGATCAAGTCTGTCGAAGGCCAAGATTCGCTCGATGTTTTCATGGTCGACATCGACCATGCCCTTCCATTGGCGACGGTACAGGTGGGATTTCAAACCTCCGACCCCAATGACCCACCAGCTGAGGCCTCATCACCCAGTAAAGGGCTGTTTCTGATTAATTCTGCAGATTGGAGCTGACTTGGAAATCAAAGATAACCCACTAGTCTCAATCACACTTAGATTCGAAGATGATAGCGGCCTTCTCTGGGCCATGTCGCGGCCCATCGCACAGGTGGAAATGATGGCGGATGTCGGAAGACTTGCCGCCAAGTGGGATGTTGCACTCGCGATTATGCCCATTCCCGGCCCCCTTTGTATTGAATGCCATGGCGTGCTGGATCGTCGGCGTTTTCAGACGGGCTGGTTCCCTTCTGGCTCAGCCGACCCAGCAGAGGTTGAAGAGCATTGGTTCTGCCAATCCTGCAATGTCAGATGGGAACAGATGGTGAATAACGAACTTATCCCTGATGGCCGAGCTGTGGGAGATGGTATTTCCGAAATAGAGGTAAATCATCACTTCCAGCCAGGGGATTGGAATTCGTCGAAAGACTTGGACGTGAGCTCTCATTGTGTATGTGGGCACAAGATAAACAGTGAGTGCCATGCGGTTACGGACCTTTTGAAGGTGGATCGAGCGGCGTGCCTTGCGGAACCCTTGTCCCATACCTTCGCTCCGATCCCGCGGGATCATGACTTCTGCCGAGTATGCGGCCACGCACAAATCAGTGAGTGTCACCGATGAAGGCGCTTTCGTTAACGCAGCCTTGGGCTGAGCTCGTCGTGTTAGGCGAGAAACAGTACGAGACCCGTTCATGGTCGACCAAAGTGAGGGGGCGTATCGCGATCCATGCTAGTAAAGCGTTTCCCAAGTCAGCTAAGGACCTCACTGAAGAAGATCCGTATTTCGTGACGGCCTTAGGTAAATATCCCATCATAAGGGTAGCCCTTGGTGCGATCGTAGGGACTGTTGAAATCGTTGAAATTCATCCAACGGACTCAATACGTTACTTCCTTGCTCACAAGGAAGTATGCGTTCGGCGACTACAGCCCTAACCGGTGGGCCTGGTCGTTGGCCAATCCAGTGAAACTAGCCGAGCCCATCCCATGCCGCGGTTCCTTGGGGTTATGGGATGTCCCGGAAGACATTTCCGTTCAATTGAAAGCGCTGCATTGAATGGTCATGGAAATGAATGCGAATGCCCATGGCATAAGGAAGGGCGGGGATGTGCCCATTGTTATGACGGGCTCCCTGTCGTCGGGTTTACGTGGGGAAAGTTGTGCCTTGGATGTTTGGGCTCATGGTTCCCCGGTCGAAGACCTATCTGGCTCGAGAATTTCATCGACTCTGAATTCGAGCGGTTTAGAAAACTTGAATATCGAAAGACGAAACAGGGCCAGGCAGAACAATTTGAGCGCGACAAGAAGGCGCTTGCTGAGTGGCTCAGAGAACCGATTGCGAGTGACGAATAATGCCTAAAGGAGTCATTGTTGACGAAATGAGCGCTACGTTTTCAGAAGACAGGGTCTACCGATATCGCCTTTCACGGACTGACAACATGCTGGGGGATGGGACATGCCTATTCATCATGTTGAACCCATCAACAGCCGATGAGAACTTGAACGATCCGACGGTGACTCGATGTATCGGCTTCGCCCGGCAATGGGGCTATAAGAACCTAGAAGTGGTAAATATATTTGCGCTGCGAAGCACGGACCCGAGGGCACTCAAGTCACATCCAGATCCCGTAGGCCCAGGAAACGATAAGTTCATCCTGTCGGCTGTTGAAGAATCCGACCGGATCGTATTCGCATGGGGTGCTTTGGGGGCGTATATGAATCGAGGAAAGGACGTTATTCGACTGGTGACGTCTTTGACGCCGGCGTTGTGTTTCGGGCTGACAAATGAAGGCCAACCACGTCACCCTTTGTACTTGAAGAAGGACGCTGGGCTCATCGAATTGAAGGTGACCTGAAGGATGGTTGGCGTTAAATCTCATTGCGCGGGTTCAGCCCATCCACCAATTTCCTTCGCTTTAGTTTGTGTGGGTGTAAACCCAAGCCCAGAAATCTTTGGTGAATGCCAGGGCTGCGGCCATTATTACAGCCTCAGGAATGACAGGAAGGTTCGTGTGCATGGATGGGATGGCTGTTCACCAAGTGTATTCCCACCGGCATGCGCAAGTGGCGGTTCAGCCACACGATCAGGCCATACTCTAATTCAAGATCTCGCCGGCATCAAAATGTTGCAAGGAACTTAGGAGAAAGATTGCATGAGGCTAGAAGCCTTTATAACCAGCCTCCAGGAGTTGAAGGACGTGCATGGCGACTTGGAAGTCACCGTGACCGACAACGATGGCGCGGTTTGGGAGGTGCAAGGCGTGGAATTTAGTGATGAGGTTAGTTCTGGCCCGGAAGACAACGGGATCTACGAAAGACTTATCTTGATAGAGACGTAGGAGAAATACTATATGGGTTCTGGTGCGATATGTAACTTCATGGCTTGGCCGGAAGAACCGTCCAATCCTGAGGTGGCTTGGAAAATTGCCATTGGCCGCTGCCCTGCGTGTCTAGAGCGAGACACCCTGTTCAAATGGCGCGCGGGTATGCTGACGGACTGGCATGATCTCTGTACGCACTACCACTGCAAGGCGTGTGACGCGGATTATTGCTGGGGAATAGCCTGGGTCATGCGAGCCTGCAGACCACGTTGATATACCTACAGATTATTCCCGACCCAGGGAACTGGATGGAGAGGGTGCCATGATAATGGTTGAAGTGTAGGAAATATTTGCTTCCAGCCGATCTGGGTCATATCAACACTCCAAATTTAAAGCGTCTCCCGGGGCCGCCTCGACAGTATCAAGTTCCCAGGCTGCGAATTGACCGTTCATGCGTTCCTCAAGTAAACGAAACATCACCCTCATATGGTTGACGGCATCGACTGGATCCTTCTCGAGTGCAACTCGCATCACTTGGACTGCCCAATAGTGAGTGCCAGGTGATTCCATGAACCCCAATATCTTTCCATCAGCCTTTTCGAGTCGCGTCGTCAACTGCAAACCTCGTGTTAAATATTCCTGGAATAATTTCCACAATGCCCGCGACCGCGATACGAAGGCACGCACAGGTGGTTAGAAATATCACATATCTAAGCGGAATAACTTAGCATCTAAATATAATGAAGCCCCAGGAGCCCCGTAGAGCGGCGTAAACCTTCTTCGAGGCATCCTACTATGTAGGCCCGCTGAATCATGCGGCCACCTTCTCCCGGACCGCCTCAGATGGAGGATTTAGTGGAAAGCCACGCCATTCTGTGATGAAGATGATTCGCCTGGCAGCTGGCGGAGCTCCCAGGTCCGTACATTCGTAGTTATCCCCTGTGGCGTCGGCGCTTGAATCCTTTCGATGATGAATGCCCGTCTCGAGCTGCGACCCCCAGGTGGAATCGGATGCCGTAATTTCAGAGACGTCGTCGATGTAGAGGGTGAGGGTCCCTCCGTCATATTCGCCCTTCAGGTTCTGGGTGCCTGAGATGGTGTCAGTATCAGTGGCTAGAGTCGTAGCGGACCCGTTGAGGACTTCCCGTATTCTAAAAGTGCCTGCATCATCATTTACGGAAAAGCGGTAGTAATCCTCAGCACTCGCGCCGGCTCCTGTTTCGAGGGCATTGGTGTGTAGGGCCCATCTTCTTCGCGTCCCGCCGGACCCAATGTTAATGTCCATCTCACAAGAATGGTCCCCGCCGTCCAGCGACGACTCAGCTCTGTAGACGCCGGGGCTCGTATTCGCAGCTGATATCAGATCAGTGGAGCCTACAACCTCAATCGTGCCTCCACCTGCCTCAGTCATTTTCGTCCAGCTATGCCCACCGTCTCCGCCCGTGGCAGTGTGGCTGGCCAGGCTCGTATCACTGGTTTCCACGAAAGTGTCGCCTATAACAGAAGCCTTTGGTAATGGGGCTTCCTTGGGAAGGTCCTCCGGGACGAATTGCTGCCAGTCTGCCGTCCGGTATCTCTCCATCTGTAAGGTCAGGAACCGGAGGTAATGCTTTGACGGGAGCTCGTCATTAAGTGTTTTGTCATATATGTCCCGGTAGCGTTCCTGGATCCCCGACAGTATGAAGGCATGCTTTGAGAAATTGTCGACTTGTTCGGTTTTCACAATCCATGGCCCTAAATGGACGGTGAGAAGGCGGTCCTTATTGGGCAGGATCGTCTTGACCCCTCTTTCACTAGCGAAACGCGTCATTAGGTCGAAGAGGGCTTCAGAGGTCGTGTTGGACGTTACAGTGCCGCCGGGTAGATCTAGGCCTATTTCGAGAGCGATCTTTTCTAGGTCTGCCAGACGTCGATCCATGTCTACCGGCAACGCCAGCAACATCCCTGGCCCGTTGCACAGTAAGGTCTGATCGAGCACGAATATCCCATAGCCAGCAATCTCTCCGGCGGTGTCGTGCTGTTCAAGGGTTCGAAGGTCTATCCTTGAGCCAACGGTATTATTAGGCCAGGGTGAGTCCCAGCCGCCATCGTCTGCCTCTGAGGGGTCCGTCCAGGCCCAGCTAGCCACACATATTTCTTGAGGAACCTGCTGTTGGGCCGTGGTGGTTTTGACTGCGCCGATGGACGCTAGGACAAAGCCAAGAGTAAGGGCAAGAATGATCCTTCGTGTCATAGACAACTACTCCCTCGTCACTTTGTAGACAACCGTCACGCTTAGCTGGGTTACGGTGCCGGTGACCGTACCGATGTCAATGGACCACCAATCATTCAAATCGATAAGCCCATTAGATAATGCTCCATCATCTTCCGCGCCGTCATTGTCGCAAGTAATCGTTGCGTCGACGGTGGCGGGCGAGTCAGCGGTGGCATTACGCTCTTGGATATCGATCACGACAGACTCAGCCGAGTCCGCTGGATCTACCAGGCAAAAGATATCCGTGATCGTGATCCCGTATGCAGCCCACTTCCCAAGAAGGAAATTGTCAGCATCAACCGGCAACTCGATGGTGAAGCTCTTTTGAAAGGTCGTTGGGATGACATCAGCATCAGCGCCAAGGATGAGCTGGTCGGCCGTGGTGTCGTGGGCAATCTCACCATCGGCATTGACCGTGCTCGCTGTACCGTTGACGATCTCCAGGGAAGTCGCACCACCGAAGTCATGCACGCCGGTGAAGACATCCCCGTCGGCCTCGGCAAAATCAGCAACGTCACCTATCTGAGTCTCGAGTTCTGCCTTTGTATCGAGCTCTGTTTCCAAAATGACATCGGTCGTCTCACACGAAAATGCATTCGTGGTTGTGTCGTATTGGAGCTTGGAGTTTGCATCTGCATTGCAGTCCGTGAGAGCTTTGTATTCGAAGGTCCCTGCGCCATTACCGACAATGAGGTCGTCGTCGGCGATATTGTCATCAGGAAAAGTGAAGGTCTGGTCCACGGCTGGGTTGGCTGGGCCTGCGATCGTCAGCTCGTTGGTATCAACCCCAGTGCCTTCCCAGATCAGCATCGCCGACCCGGTTGTTGCTAGGCCGTCTGTAAAACATGCGCCTGTCGCGCAACCAGGGCCGACCTCGGTAACATCCCCACCACCAGCGCCACTCACACAAGGGTCAAAGGGAGTTGAGTCGTCCTCGAGGGTACACGTCCGGTTTGCCGCGAGGGTGGCCGGCGCTACGATGATAATGAATTCAGATCCAGCGCCATCCGGCTCGCCAAGCCGAAGCTCCGATTGATTATCCAGCAACAGGTCGCCTGTCATCGTGTCGCCGGCATTCAGGACGAAGGCGTCGTCAACAGAGATCTCATCGCCGGTGAGCGTACAGTTCGTCCCACAGGTGAGGTTTACGTCATCGGACACGTCGAGACCGCTGATTGAAGTCGACGTGTGTGTGTGACCAGGATTCGCGCCTGAGGTGACGTTGGGGCCGGCTACGGCCGTGGAACCAGTGATCGTGCCGTCCACCGTGACATCGACTACCCCAGCGCCGGCATTAACGAAGTCCACTGTTTCTGTCGAGGCCGTGTTGACCTCGATCTGCAGGTCATCCCCTGTATCTTCGGCGTATAGATTCCACAGTGCCCCCGTCTGAACTCGGAAGAGCACTCGAGGGGAATCCGTGGTCCCGTCGCTCATATCGAGATTCCCAGCCATCACGTCGCCGGCAATGAGCACATAGATGTCCTGGATCTCTGTAGCGCCTAACGCATCAGTTCGGACGGTTGCTGTAATTGTATCTGGCCCGCCGGGACCACCATCGGCGAATGTGAAGTTGATATGTCCTTGGTCCTCAAAGCGTGCCGTGGTATCAATGGACGTGAAGGTCCCGGCATCATCGCCGTCTTCGACCTGGATGGCGTCTCCTGAGGCACCACCACCATCGTCATCCGAGCACGACACGACACCGCTGCCATCGGTCGTTAACGCCCCACCGTTTGCGTTACCCGTACAGTCGAGAGCCAACAGGTGAAGTGTGCCATCAAGGGTGAGGTCGAGGTCGCCAGCGCCGATGTTGACGAGATCCACTGTCTCCGTTGACGCGGTGTTGACCTCGAGCTGCAGGTCGTCGCCGGTATCTTCGGAGTATAGATTCCACAGGGTCCCCGTCTGAACTCGGAAGAGCACTCGAGGGGAGTCCGTGGTCCCGTCGCTCATATCGAGATCCCCGGCCATCACGTCGCCGGCAATGAGCACGTACACGTCGGAGATCTCAGTCGCGCCTATGCAATCCGTACAGGTTAGGTCGTCGGCCGTGTCGGCCTTGGGCCAATCGTTGCCGACGGCGATCAGGAGCTTGTCAGCTGCGGACTCGGTGAAGATGGAGTTAGTGTCGCCAGTGATCGCGATCTCACTGAGGTCTGTTGACTCATTTGAGTCGTCATCGGCCAGGTCCAAGACGATGGCTGATCCACCACCCGAACCATCACCTTGAAGGGCCCATGTGTTGGCCGATTCGCACAAGTAAAGCCGCTGGCCACTGGTGGCGTTGGTGTCCATGAACTGGTCGCCAATGTCACATGTGCCAGGGAGGCTCGTGCTGTTCGGTATTTGAAGCACTCCACCGCCGACATCGACGTCACCTGTGAGCGTGTAGTCCCCTGAGCTCGAATCCCCGGCAAGCAGTAAGTAGATGTCCTCAATGCTGATGTTCGCTTCTTCTGTAGGCGATTCCGTGATGATGAATTGGCTATCATCGAAGTCCATGACGGTCGTTGTCGCCAATGTCGTCACGTCATCTAGCTGGACAACAAAGGACCCACCAGCTCCGGAGATCCGAATACCGCAGTCCCAGTCACCCTCTGAAGTGTCAAAAACCTTGACGTCGCCATCTGAGAAACAATCGGACAGGCCGATGCCGGCCGTCAGATCGTCCAGTCCACCATCAGTGTCGATATCAATGCCGACGATCGCCCCACTGGAGGTAATGGGCGACGAACCCGACACAGTGGTCTGCAGGGAATCGGTCTGAAAGATGAACAGGGCGATTATCGCAAGGAATATTGGGATTAGCGACGTAGATCTCACAAGCGGCTCCTACTTCGACTGAATGCCCTATCGCGACGGCTTGGCGCTCGTCGCCTGGCAAACGAGACTCCTTGCTTGCTCACGACGAATGACGTAACGCCTTGGGGGAATATGCGAGCTGTTGGACGTCTTTTCGTCGTCGTAAGCACGCGGAACCCGTCTGACGGGGAAACTGTCGGGTCACCAGTATTTACCCTGAATTCCCGTTTACCCTTCACGATATCCACTCTGACAATGACCTCTCCCATTGGAAATTCAACGATCTCCGGAAAGACTCCAGGCGGAAGGGTTTTCTCAGCGGGTAAGCTAAATACCTTCCGATCGATGCCGCTATCACGACCTCCACTAGGAGCGCGACTCGGCGGCGCAGTAGACGGAGTTTTCACTCCTGGAAGCTTTGGAGGCTGCGGTTTCGGCTTGGGGGTCGTTGTAGTGCCTACGTCGACCTTGGGATCGGTAGCGGTCGTTGTCGATCCCTCGGGACTGGTGCTTGGCTCTTCCGCCGGTTTTTCAGCTACGCTTTCAGCAGGGTCGGCCTTTGGAGCTGCGCCCTCTTTAGGGGCAGTTCCGACCACTGATTTTCGTTTGTCCTCAGAGCGAGACTTTTCCTGTTGTTGAGTGGACATCTGAGTCTTAGGGCGGGCCCTAGTTCGAGGTTTCGCTTGCTCCTTCGCCGAAATACCAGATCCAACTCTAGACTTAGCCGCTGCCTCAACACGAACCGACGTGCTAGTCAGAGATGAGAGCTTTTTCGCTATCGTTTCCTTGATTACCACGTCTGAGTCCGCACGGGTCTGGGTAGAAGAACGGGCTTTAGGTCCACGTCTTTTGGTTTGTTCAGCTGTTGTCTTACGATTCAGTCTTGGTGTCTCACCAGCGTCCGCTTTCGCTTTACGCCTGACAGCCCGTTCCCTGATTAACCGCATCCTGGATACCGGGTCTGCCTTATTCAGGTCATGCTTCGCCGCTCTTGGTCTTTTATTCACTCGGCCTCGGGAGCTGACTTTGGGTTTCGGTGGCGCTAAAAAGTCTTCAACTGATTTCTGTATTGCCGCCCTGTCAGGCTTGCCACTCTTGCGGAACTGACGGCCACCTGCAGGGCGACCCGCACTAGGTTGAGGCTGCGTCTTTAATGGACCTCGCGACGAGCCTTTCGGACGGGCAGGTTCGGCGACCTTAGGGCCACTGCCACTACTCCCCGAGGGTTCGACGAGATCGCGTGGCGGCGGCAGGCTTTCCCTCTTCGGCCCCGCCTTTAGTTGTTTGAAACGAAGCTTCGGTAACTTAAACGGCCGGACAGGTCCAGAGCCAAGAACAGCGCTTTCACCAAATTCCTTGGACAGCCGATTGACCTGGGCCTTGAAAGCTCGCGTGCTGCCGGCCGTGGTCGATTTGACCTTAGTCACAAGAGCTCTGCCTGAAGCAGGTAGATTGGCTTTCTTCAGGGCTGCTTTTGTCTTCCCAGGCAACCCCGTAAAGGCTCTGGGCAATGGTGCTCTTGCTACTCCCACGGCACCAAGCGCACCTATCTTCATGGCCTGAAGTGTTTCCTCGGCTGATTGCCTTCGGAGCTCACCGTCTATCTCTTGAATTGCACCGTCCGATACTGGCTGCTTAAACAATGTCTTCTGTAATTCGTCGAGCTGGCCGGTACGGGCCAAAAAGATCAGATATCCATCGTTAGGCGTGGTGGACTTAACGGTCTTTGTTACATCGTTGAGCAACGCCTTCGCTGCCTTTGTATTCTCTGATTTCACATTGGAAAGGCCGAGGACGTCTTTGGCCCGTTCAAATAACTTTATGTCCTGGCCTGGTGCGCCTGTCTCACCCAGTTCATCTACGAGGGAAGCCGTCAATACTCTGTCTAAGAACGTTGCCTGGCCTTTGAGTTTCTGCGCATCGCTGAGCTCGCGATTCATCTGGGTAAAGGTTGCCCCTGACACGGGCCGGCCGGCGATCACGATTAGCCGCTGCTGTGACGTCGGATCCAGGTCCTTCAGGTCGGCGGCTTTTAATTCACCGGAGACGATGCCCTGGACGATACTTCGTCGATTTGGGGCACTTACACCCTCAATAGAAGAATCAGGAATCAGGTTTTGTGCGGCAGCCTTCGCAGCTGCGGCGCTGAATGCAGAGATGTCCCGGGGCTCCACCTCCAGGCCCATGGCATCGGCCCGTTTTCGAATGATGTTCGCCGCTTCCGTCCGAATGTCACGGCCTTGTGGGTCGGCGACAAGGGCTTTAACGTCACGGTCAACTAGCTCAGTAAATCTAGTAGTTACCGGAGGCGTCGAAATGGACATCTCCCGAGAGAAATCGATCGGGGCTTCCGAGGCCGCATTGAACGCCACAGCACCGGCGAACCTGCTGATATCAGCGGGTTCAACTATCAGCCCCATGCGCTCAGCGATCTTCCTCATGTCCCGAGCGACTTCACTTCGAACATCGACAGAACCGGACTTTTTAACGATGGCAGCGACAGCTCGATCTACCCGTGCGTCGAACTCAGCCTGAATACTGGGATCCGACTGTTCTGTAGCGCCTAACTGCGTCCGTTTCGAAGCCGCGTCTCGTAATACCGATGCAACTCCAGGCCTCTTTCCTGGCCGTGAGGTCGCCGCGGTCTTCAGTTCCGAAGCGATACCAGGGGGCAGCTCATCACTTGAGGTCGCGGCGGTCCGAAGGATTTGCGCGGTTTCAGAGGCAAACCGCTCCCGATCTTTTGTATCAATGACCAGAGCACGCTTCATGGACTCTTCTTCAAGGATGCGCACGATGCGTTGCTGGGTGGCTTGCTTCGAGCTGAGCTGCCCTACGCGCTCATTAACGGCGGCCTCGAAGCTTTGCTGTTGCTTTGTTATCTGTGCGGCGGTGGCCGTGCCACTGCGGATGTCCTGTCGCGTCTTAGCAGATTCGAAGGTGATCTTTTTCGCACCACGGCCTAGAGCTGTGCCGGCTGTGATATTCCGCGCTTGTGCATCGGCCTGGCGGACCTCTTTTTCCAGCTGGCGCAGCTCTTGTCTGAGAACATTGACCGAGACACCTCGGCGCTTAGCCTCTTTCTTTTCGTCGAAGCCCTCTTTCCTTAGTTCCCTGACCCGGGCACGATCATCCCTGAGCTTCTGTTGTTTTCGTTCAAGGTCTGTGGCTTTACCAATATCCCCACGATCGAGGCGTGTTGCGGCTTCCTGCTCGACACGCCGGGTCGCGATTTCTTGCTGGGTGACCGGCCGGCCACGTTTTGCCTGAGTTCTTGCGGAAGCATTAGCGAGTGACACAGTCTCTTTCGCTCGTTTCGATGCCGTCGAGGTCTTACGATCGGAAGAGATGTCCGTTCGTATGAGTTCAAATTCCGCCCGGTCAATTTCGCCCGACCGTAGCAGATCGACCTGTCTAGCCAGCTTCTTACGATCTTGTTTGCGCTCTGATCTGGCTGCTCGTCGGGGCGCTCTTCTTGCTCGGCGGTCTGCCGCCCTTCGCCTACCAGGGTGACTCATGGCTTACCTCACTCTGCAAATGCCGGGACGCCTCGATCGATCATCCACTGCGGAGGTTGCTTCTTCACGCAGTTCTCACCGCCGCTGGCTATACATCTGTCGAAATTATCCTGCTGGTCGTCACCCCAATTGCGCCGCTCTGACGGTGGCAGATCTTCCACGGTTATGAATATCTGGCCCGTCAGGACCTCGAGGGCCAGAATCGCGCCGCAGAGATCCACACTGATCGTTTTGCCCACGTATGGATTAGTGCTTTGGAATGCCCAAGGGAGGTCGCAGTCGGTTGGTAGGGTGTTGAGAAAATCGGATGGGTGGGGCGAAATCACAGAAGAATTACCAGCTTCGTCAATTGCATGGAGCTCCACCGTGCCAGCCACATCTTCAGCGTATATCCCAGCCGTATTAGTCCCCATGGCTGATAAGGCTGTTCCATCACCAAAGACTAGACCTGCTGTACCTGAAGACGGGAACAGTCCTGTGCCGATGCTAATATTGCCGTCTCCCTGGACTGTTAGGACATTACCCGATTCATCGGTGGCGTCGTTGGAAATAGTAAGTAGGTCGTAGATAGCGCTGCTCGCTGGCCCTATAACATCAAGCACGCTAAAGGCAGATGGAGATACATTGGTATTTTCGGCGGTGAGAGCCGCGCCATCCCCAGCATTTCGAACAAGCAAGGTTACAAACGGATCATTCGCATCAACATGAAGAGGGGCTTCAGGAGAGCTGGTGAACAGACCTACATCCCCGCCCCCCACTACTCGAGGATCGATAATAAGATTGGTGCCGTCGTAGTAGATATCCGCATCGCCGCCCGTGCCAAAGGTCAGATTAACGTTGTCGTTTAGCGTCTGGTCGGCCGTCCAAACGCCTGCGGTGCCTAACAATGCAAATGTGTCGGCACCGGCGGAGTCGGGGATCGTGTAGGTCACATTTGCCGTCGGCACTCCACTAATTGTCATCGTAAAAAGGGTTCCCCCCGCCAGGCCTAGGGTATTGGGAAAGGTCGCATTTGAACCAACGGGACATTCAGCTGCGGCATGGATAATCCTGCCGCACGGCGGCACAACGAACGCCTGCCATATGCCGAATATGGCCAACAGAAACAGTGTTGTGAGTATTGCGGACCTTAGCCATCCAGGCGCCCCGCTATTGCTTCCGCTGATGCTTACCATCACGTTCCTCCAACCATTTGAGCATTCGGTTAAGGCCAAAGATCGAGATCAATATGAAGGGCAGGCTCATGAGCAATGGGAGCATGTCACTGGCTGCTTCGATGCTCATGCGCGCGCCCTCGCCACAACTAGCCAACCAGCCAACACAACGAAGCCGGTGATTACTGACCACCACGCTGGTAGAAACTCAACGCCGGCCGCAGTCCCGAATAAGACGATGAATGTGAAGGCAAAGAGCAACTCGGCAAGCTTCTCATCCATATCTCGCGACTTGAGATAGATCAAGCCCCCGGAGAATGTGGCGAGTGCTAAAACGATCAGGTACTTGAAGCTTGTTGTGGTCAGGTCTGTGCTCCCGATCGCAGTAGATAAGGCCGAGCCGAGTGTCCCCCAGCTTTCCCAAACTGGACTTGCCGAGGTCGTTGCAAAATTAGTCGTTCCCAGGAGCCCGACGAATTCAGCCGTTGTTTCAGATGACGTCGCCGTGGGGTCTGAAAAGTTGAAGGCCGTCGCGCCCAGCGTCACTGTTAGGTTGTCCTGATCTCGGGTTAGGGAGTATGTTCCGTCGTGGCCGACCATCAGATCATCTACGGTCCCCGTGAACGTCCATGGAGACGCTGTCGGATGAGCGGTTTCTGTAAGGTCATAGGGATTGAAGGTCCACTGCGCTACCTTCCCGCTAACATCGTGGATCTCCACATTGCGGATCGTGCCGTCAAATCCTGCAGTTGCGGCCGCAGCTGCGTCCCCGAAACCGATGTCTATAGCATTCGTCCCAAGGCTGGCGTATGCGGCATCCTGGCTGCCCTGGCTCACCCAGTTGTTGTCGGTATCTCTGAACGCGATGTCCATATCGCTTGCCGCGCCGGCATCGAAGCGAAAACGCACCGTCTCATTGGATCCGTCCCAGGCGACCTCCAGAGTGTCCGTGGCGGCACCACTCCCAACCGTGAAGGCCAATGAGCCCCCGGATGTCGTCGTAACGTGTGCCCGATAGCCGTTGTTGCCAGTGAGCTTGTCAACGATGTAGGCCGTCTGGCTCGCGCTGTCGGCCTCCACCTCGATGATGATATCCAGGTCATCGGTGATGTCGAAGTCGGCGTGGTCCGTCACCTTGACGACGTCGCGGCCAGAGCCCTGGTGAAAGCGAATGCCCTGGTTGCGAGCCATATCGGAGCTGCCCGTGTATAGGTTAAGCGCGACACTACCGCTGCCGACCAGATCAGTGTGTATCCAAAACGTCGAGGCGCTAGCGCCGCTCCGGACGTCCTGGAGCACGCCCTGAAGTTCAACGAATCCCGGGTTGACCGGCAGTGCGTCCCAAGCAAAGGTCCCCAACCGCTGACCGGTGACGAAGGACCGTATATTCATGTCTACCCCAACGGGATATGCAGTGAGATTCCCGGCGCTCGACTTGGCTACGGTGATCGGAGTCCGATAACAGAAGTCGCCGGTCACATGGAGATTCGCGGGAGTGTGGCTCGACGGTGGAGCTGCTTCGACCTGGCACGCAAGCGCAGAGCTCTCTGTGAGCGCCATCAAGGACATTATGAAAACGGACAGGGCTAATACGGCCACCATGAAAGGGGACTCTTTCCACCGACGCAGGGGGCTTCGAAGAGTGACTTTCATAAACCCCTGCTTCGGAAATAGCCGACCAGGCCGACTGCCATCGGGATAATCAACGTCACGTAGTAGACCTTCAGGTCGACGAAGTTGTTAAGAACTCCACCGCCGAAGATAAAGAGGGCCCCTACAACAATGGCTATGAAGGCATTTTTCAGCCACGCAAGAATGACGATCAGAACAATGACGCCGATGGCGCCGATCAGAATGCCTCCAACGATATTCATGGATGTCCCGGGGAGGTGATTCATCCTGAAGTCGTCGACGTACCCGAATAGTTTCGAGGCCGAAGCCTCCGCTGCTATGGCGATCTCGGCCCCTGTCTCACCGCTGTTAAGGACCACATCGCTGTTGACGTCCTTGCTGATCGTGAACGCTCCAGGAGCTGCCTTTACCCAGTTTGTATAGGCTTCAGAGAAGTAGATCATCCCTGGCGGAGCGATGAGATCGTTCTGCATGAGTAGTCCTGTAAGTCCGGAATAAGCCGCTTCTAGGTTTTTGCCAATGGTTTGGGTCGCCGCGGCGTTAATGGTTCGGGCATCGAGAATGTCCGTGAAGCCGTCTCCATTGATGTCGGAGAGGTCGTGATAGATCGGTATGCTGCACTTGACCAGAGCAGGCGTAAAGACCGTTGACGATGGCTCCATGCAGGTCTCGTAGGTCACTGCGGTGGAATCCAGTGATCCAAAAGATAGGCCGTGGCCCTTTGTGAAGTAGAATGCCGTCATCCCGTTGTTTATGCGCGGCGGCGTCCGCTCGCGCAGCTTAGTCGCCGATAACTGCGGGCCGTCGTAAAAGGTGTGGGCCATTATTCCTGAAAAGAGGGATGTCTGGCAGAGGTCGATTGGATTGTTCTCATCATCATCGACGCAGGTTATCTCCTGCATGTAGGTGGTATTCCGCCAATCGTCCGGAGGCATCTCATATCGAATTACCACCAACATGTCCTTATCGGCGTCCGTCGACCCGCATTCGATCAGGCATTGAAAGGCGTGGGCTTCCTGGATAGTGAATGGGGGATCAGGATCCGCGGCATGCGCGGACTCGGGCGCCCAAAACAAGGTAGCGCCTAATAACAAAGCCGCTAGGGCTGTGGCCTTAGATCCTGAGTAGAGCCCTAGCTGCACTGGTAATACCTCCCACGAGCGCGCCGGCAGTGCGGCCCAGAAATTCGGCAAGGCTTATGAGGACCGGACCATACTCGACGAAGAACATGAACGAAAACCAGAAAGTGATCCCGGCTAAGAAAAGCCTGACAAAATTCAACCAGTCGGGGATCCAGTTGAAGTCCCATGTGAGGAACCCAAAGATCGCTTTCACCGCACCAATATTCATCAGGGGCACAGACACCTTGAACTTGCCAATGCCGACCTCTTGAAGTCCTGCCGTTTCCGTCGCGAGGATCTTGTTGAAGTCGCTCTGGCCCGTGATGGCGGTGGTCGACGATGTCGTATCCCATTCCGCTGAAGCGTCCAAGGTTGCCGAAATAATCATTAGCATCCAAAGGCTTATCGCGATCGCTGTATCGCGCATTAGTCCCAATCCTTCGTTCGTCTGCCGCCAGTGATGAGCTCATCCCAATCGATGAAGGCCCCGCGTATTCCCATTCCGAGAGACAGTAAGATGATTACGATCCCCATAATTCCAACGATGTCGGCTTCGTATTTATTGAAGCCGCGTTCCATAAGCCAGACTCCGAATGGAACCGCTATTCCGAACCAGGCAATTGCGTTCATTCAGAGGCCTGCTCTTTCCTAGCGATAATTTTGTTACCTAAATGAGTGTCGATCCAGTAGCCCGCCCGTTCCATCAGACCTTTGAGCTCATCGAGCTTCATCTCTTTGTCATAGTCGGCGTGGATTGTTCTTAGGACCGCACGCACATTGGCACCGTCGGGTTGGTTCCTGATAAAGTCAACGACGGTAGCGTCCGGGGCTTCGATCTTGCTTAGATCTAATTCCTCACCCTCTTCGGCATCTGCTTTGATCTCGTATCCCTGCTTTGCCAAGCCCCATTCTCGATAGTCACTATCCAAAGAGAAGACCATTTCGTTTGAGTCGTATAGATTGAAAAGCCTGTTCGTATTGAGGAATACAGTCTCCCAATCGAACTCATCTGGACCCGGGGGCCAGCTGCGATTTAAGAAGTCCAACCCGGTAAATTGTCCCCACCAATCAATCCACTTGAGTCTAATATGCCGGCCGCCCGCTATCCGCTCACATCGAACGAAGAGGTCTACTTGACGGAGAATGCGTCGGTCCACTTCTTGCGGAAACTGGGTGGAGAATATGAGCTCGGAACGGACTTTTCGGATCTGCGTTAAGAAGTATCCAAACTCCAAGTTCATTGAGCGCATCGCCCTCGCACTGGGGAAAGCCGTGGAAATCTCGTCGATGCAGATATATGAGTCCTTGTAGTCAAAAGGAGCGCTAAGAATTCTATCCAAAATGAACGGGTCGGAATCCCCTTCAGGTGTAAAGCGCAGCTTGTAGTTTGAAAGTACCCGACGTCGTAGACCGGACCGCCTGAAACGTTCTTGCATGGATTTTGCGAAGCCAGTCATAGTTAGCGTCTTGCCCTGCCCGCGCCTGCCCATGAGAAAGATGATGATAGGGCTGAATCTCCGGCGTATCGGAAGATCGAGAGGGTTGATAGGCATATCCTTTGCCGACTGCGCTGTTGGCTTGAAGGTCAACACCTGATCGTCGAATCGTTCGTTGCCGGCATTGGGAGACAATAGTCGACGCCGACCTCCAGCTTGTAGTGGCGTGAAGGAAATGCTCTCCTCTGCGAATGGGCTTAGTATGTTGGTAGCTGCTGGGGCCATCTAACTTCACTGCCCATCTTGATTACGAGACGCACGGCGATTCCAGGCGTTTCGAACGCCTTGAAGCATGCCCCGTGGTTGACCTATATACATTTGCACAACATCGTCTCTGGCCCGCCCATCTACGGCCGCTGTTAGAGCCATGTCGTACCAAACAGTTCCCTCGATGTCAGGTTCGTCGTCAGTGAGGTAGGAGTCTTCGTAATAGAACCGAACAACTGATTTGTAATGCTGTTTGGTAAGAACGGACCGGGCGATGAACTCCTGTGGTTGCGTCGGGACCCTAAGCATCTCCTGGACCATGTCGTTTTTCTTGCCCATGTTTTGCATGGCCAGGTCTAGCTGACTGGGCACACCAGCGCCACCGGGAGGTTTGGTGGCCCCATTCAGATTCGGTTCCATTGACTCTTGAAATGCTCCAGGGTTCTCTTCACCCATACTCATAAATCCTCGCTTTACTCAGCTATAACGGTGACCATCAAGAACATGAGAAAGATGACTGAGATCAATAGGATTATCACGCCACCCAGCTGTATTTTCTGCCAGTTAGTGGATCCTGCGGAGAACAGAAAAAACGCCTCACGCCCTTCACTGGCGTCCTTCAGGCCTTTCGGGGTCCTGATATCGAACTCATCAAGGTTGTCCCCATACACTCGAGAATGAATTTCGCGAGAATCTATCATTGGTGCGCTCGCGTTTTGGCGGTCCTCGATCCAGGAAGCTATTGAATCCCCTGATGCGACAAGTCGCCGCTCGGCAACCCAGAATGGCTTGGGCGACAAAACCGTATGAGGGCCAATCAATGCTCCAATGCCACCACCAAAGGGCAATCCAAATATGATGGCGAGAACTGCACCTCCGACAATAGCTGTGGAACCGAAACTAGCCAGCACGCCGCCATAAAGAACAAGGCCTAAAAGTAAGGTGCCTAATCCAGCTCCTATCATTCTCGACATCGCGGTCGTCGGTCTACTGCGGGCCCTGTAATCAAGATGCTGATCAAGCAGAGCGACGGGAACCATTAGCTCATAAATATAGGTCTCGGTGAATAAAAATAGGGTTTCTCGGCTGATTTTTTCCTTTCGCTCTCTATGTGAGCGCTCAAAGGGCTTCCACCGAACCATAGGAACGGCGATCCCAAGTAGAGGCAGCAATAGCAATGATGCTGCGGGCCCAGCACCTGGATTTATCAACGGCTGGCCGGCTTGTCGCGATTCGAGGAACGCCGCACCCACAATTGCGCCGAAAATAACTACAGCCAACACGACGCAGGCGACGATCACAACGAAGCCTAATTTTAGTACCGGAGACTCGAGGTCATGTTTGCCGGCTTTCGACTTGGCCCGTTCCATTCGAATATGGCGCATGGTTTTCCGGACTGCATGCCGGCTTTCTCTGTTAACCACGTTGGATTCTGCATTACCTCTGTTGTGAAAAGCATCCAGTTTGTCCTCGAGGGTTGCTGTTGAGGACCGCATCACGTTGTCTGTGCTGGTTAGAAGACTGTCGACCGCCGCTTTCAAAAGCCACCCTCTCTTTGGAGCATCACCATAGCTGATTGCGTGAGTGGAGCCCTCATCGACAACCACAATGGATTTGCGGACCTTAATGTCGGGTTTTGCCTGATAATTCAGAACCCCTTCCCATGAGTCCACATCCACGGGCTTACCAACTCGTATTACAGAGTCCGGCTTTGTGAAATAGTAATCCTGGCGCGTTAGTAAGGAGTCGCGAAATGTCGTATCAGGCGACGATCTGATCCGTTTGTACGACCCGTCTAGTCGCCGTAGGAATATATCCAGAGTGGGCATCGTCCTCCATCCTGATCGTCTTAAGGTCGTGGAATTTGATTACGCCGGTATCCCAATTAAAGTCCTTTACTAAACCAAGGCTGGTGCCGCTCGACTGTAGTACGAAAAGGTACGCCAACCGAAGGGCATATTTTGATGAGAGTTTCTTAAAGGGTTTTGTTCTTCCAAGGGCCCGATAGATCTGCCATTGCTGTTTCATGCCGAGTAGTGAGCCCAACTGATAGGCGGATATACCAAACATCCGAAGGGCTGCGTTGAGCGTTTTGATGTAGCTTCCGTCTGTTGAGAAACTAGGTGAGCCTGGGTTGTCAGGGTCCTCACTAAAGTCAGTTCCTATATTCATAGTAGTAAGGTATCTCCTCCCCAATAGTTTGATAAGTATCCTTTTTGGATAGAATTTACAGACGCATCCGCCGCTTTTACCCTTGACCCATGCGGAATATGAGCGCGTTGGTATCTATCTTTGGCCTCTTAGCCCTGTTCGCTGTCATCGCCATGGTAATCCCAGAGCTTGGGGATCTCACAGATCAGCTCACCCTAACAGGTGGGCTGAAGGCGTTTGTGGACAGGATTGAGTTTCTATATTTGATGATGGGTGGCCTTGTTCTCGTGGGCTCCATGATCGCGTTAGTGGCCTGGGTAGCTCGCGATTAAATCTCCCGCGGAAAGGAGGGAAACCTATGGGGAAGAATCTGATCTTAATGGTTGGGGGGCTTGTAACGTTCATCATCTTGAGCGTTTTTGCACCGATCGTTCTCGATAATTTCGCGACGTCAGGGGCGAACGCGAACATCGGATCGTTTTCCGGTGCAAAATCCTTCAACGACCTATTTCCAATGCTCTTCTACATCGGCGGGATGTTCATCTCCTTCGGCGCGATGGGTGTTGGAGCGGTCCAAACCGTGAAAGGGAGAAAGGGTAAATGAACAAGAGGCTGCTAGGTTATTCAAAGCTGCAACACAATCTGGCAGCCTCTTCTCAAAGTAGCAAACATTGATTAAGGCCTTCTTTCAATACCTTCGGCATCTCCCCCCCCCACTTCTGGCTTTATTAGGGCTACTGTTCATATCTTTAGTCGTGCGGCTTGCTTTGACGCTCTCCATTGATGCTCTCTTAGGCGTAGATGGTGGTGCCTACCTTCTCAGCCGAAACGCTGTTCTTGGAGACGAGCCGACCGGAGCGGGATTCCCAAGGCCGCCATTAGCTCCAGGCTGGCAGTTATTAGCAGCAACCTGGATGTTCGGCGACGACGTTGGGTATAAAGTATGGTCCGCAATAGCTTCACTAGCCCCCATCACCGCTGTTTATTTCTTGTCGCGAAAGTTCTTGACGCCGTGGCAATCACTCGCCGCCGCCGCCTTGATTTCCGTCGACCTCCAACTCATGGAAATGCTCGTTACAGGAGCGCTTCCTCTTCAGGGTTTTTCCTTGATCGCTATCACCTTAGGAGCTCTCTGGAATTCAACAGATGACAAATCGCGTAAGTGGGTCAACGCGATCATCATTGCAATCGCGTTCCCTTTAACTTTCTACGTGAACCAGACCAGCGCTGGCCTGATCGTAATAGTCGCCTTTTCCTTCTGGATGTTCACTTCATTTGCCAACCCTGATGACCGAGTGAGATGGTTCAAAAAACCATTTGTCTTGGGAAGAGTTGGGTTGATAGGACTTGCAGGCGGAAGCCTCATCGCCCTATCCGCACTACCCTGGTACATTGATGTCAGGCCCCTCGGTGGCGTCCTTCGCTACCCTGGTCCATTGATTTATTTTTCGGGGCCTTACGATACTTCCTGGTTCCAGTTCGCCTGGGGTTTGGCGGTAGGGGTCCTTATCTGGCGAATAGCAGAGGATTTTCGCCTTCGCGGTCTCGGTTTAGTGATTTCCATATTGAGCATCTTGCTCGTCTTCATGTCATATGACGAGACCATCATCAACATTTTTTATCGATCCCGATATCTAGTGGAGCTATTCTTGGTTCCATGCGCCATCTGGCTCATTACCCGTCGCCTGAAGCCCCAGGTTCACATACAGGTCTTTGCAGCTGCTGCGGTCTTCATATTGTTTTTCATAGGATCGGTTTGGACCTTTTACAACCAGCAGGGATATTCGGAAATGGTCAGTCCAGAAACGGTGAATGCCCTCACATACCTGCGTGAACAGCACCCCGGCGAGAACGTCATTTCGAACGCCTTCACTATTTCACTGTGGATTGCAGCAATGAACAAGGTGAAGTCTCCGCACACATGGACGGCGGCACCACCTGAACGTTTCATCTCCTCAGATAAAGATGTTCGCTGTGTCTTGAATTGGTCACCTGGCTGTGATTGGCGCCTTTCCGCATCGCGCCTACAAGTCACACATGTGCTCATTGATGATCGTTTCCCTTATTACAATTCGAGGGCACCAAGTAATTATGGCGCTCCAGATAACCAGTGGGCTGTCACCGAGGAAGCGCCATGGTTAAATCTGATCTACACGGCCGGCACAACAAGATTGTGGGCAATTGAAGTAGGTCAAATTCAATAATCATGTTGAGTGCGCATATTTCAAGTATCCCGATATTGAATATCAGGCCTCTTATTCGACCAGCCGCTATTGGTGCCTGGGTGGCTCCTGCCCTTTTTGCCGTCTCACTCGCGATTCCCCTGACTAACCACAGCCTAGCCAGTCCACTTTTGCTCGTCGCTTGGATGGCACTGGCCGCCGGAATCTTAATATCTCACCGTCCAGCACAGTTCTCCAAAGTAATGAGCATTCCCATCGGAATAATCGTTGTTTCTGCCTTTCTGGCTATTCCAGGCTCGTTACTTTTGGGCGATGGAAAAGTAATCCAATCGGCCATTCTTGCTATTTTTACAGCGACAACTGCAGTGTATTTCTTTTCCTTTGCGGGGCAGAGAACCTTTCTGGCGCTCATTCCTGGGTGGATCCTCCAGGCCATCTGGGTTATTGCACAAAAGGCTGCGGTCATGACACCATCGGGCTTTACCGGCAATCCAAACGTTGCCGCAGGGTTCATGTTGATGGGCATAATATACATTTCACAGACACGTATCCGGTGGTTGTCGATTGTCCTTGCATTCGCCCTCCCCCTGACAGATGCGCGTTGGGCGATGATTGTTTACATAGGTCTTTTGACTGCGATGGCCATCCGTCGGGTAGTTCCATGGCGATATCTCTTTGTCAGCTTCCTGCTGAGCATGGTTGCCATAGTCGTGCCATGGCACTTCATTACAGCCGGCCTCGGACCTGAGACAGTCGCCCTCAAGATCCCCACGCCAGCAACGCTACTGAGCGGAAGGAATAATAACAACGATAATTTGTTGCAGGCAATCAGGCAGGATATAGCCCTGCGGCTGCCAGTATTGAGAGTGCCGACCCTGAACCCCAGAGGCTTCACTGATGATGGTCCAGGCCACGAGACTCCCCACAACGTGCCATTACGAATGGCCATTGAGTCCGGCGTCCCTTCCGCTCTCGCTTGGCTTTGGTTGACATTTAGTGCCCTACGACGAGGCGGGACAAGAAAGCCTGAATGGTGGATGCTCCTAGCGATCTCGATGCTCTCGATGATGTACTACTATCCCTGGGGTCCAATAATGGGTGGATGGTGGTTCCTTTTGATTGGGATGTTGGTCAAGGAGCGTCCGTCGCCGCACAAACCGCATAAGCTCGAATCATGTAATCTCTACTCGTTCCAACGGTCTTCACCCTCCAGGCGTCACCTCTATCGGTCGGAAGGCTCTCCAGCACCCGGACAGAAACATCGCTGACCCAATAGCCGCCACCCAGCACAACCTTACCTGCACTGCAATTCGCATCGACCGTTCTAAGGACCTCGTCACTGGCATCAAACTCCGATATCCTTTCGAGACTTAGTAAAATACCGCCAGACTCGCCCCTTGCTCCCTGTTCGCCTTTTTCACCACGGAGTCCCCTTGGGCCTTGTTTTCCTTGCGGGCCAAGCGGCCCCGCTGGGCCCACCGCGCCAGCATGACCCTCATCCCCTTTAGGACCACCTGGTCCGCCTGGTTCGCCAGGGGGTCCTTTGGGTCCGTCAGTACCAGCGGGCCCGATGTCGCCCTTGGGGCCCGATGGGCCCAAAGAACCATCTGGGCCGATATTGCCCGTTTTGCCTACTGGCCCCGGACCGCCCTCTGGTCCCGTGGGGCCGAGAGGGCCTTCTGGACCTCTTTGTCCTGGCGGGCCTATTGGTCCGGAAAGCTCGCCTGAAGGACCTGGCGGTCCTTGCGGTCCAACATCGCCATGAGGGCCAGTAGCGCCCATAGATCCAACACTGCCAGCGGGGCCCGGGGGTCCCTTTGGGCCTGGTGTGGTTGAGGCAGGAATACAGGACACGAAAATCACCGCCACGACAACCAGTAAGGCCTTCATCGCGCCGGCCTCTTGAATATCATAACGACTCTATTGTTGCCTCGGGCCTCGATCGAAATCGCTTCCCAGCCTTGACTGCCGAACTCATCTAACTTATCAGTCGGCACGCCAGCGATGCCCAGCACTTCTGAAACCCGATATGTTTCCACTAGATATTCCCAACGACTGGGAACAACCGTTTGAGTCGTGATGCGTAGAAGGTCGCTATTAGATCTCGGGGCGCTGTTGCGTGAGGCTGGTTTATTAGAATTCAGCGCTGCCGTTTTGACCTTTGATAGGTCGAAGAAGTCCGGCGGTAGGCTACTTTCAAGTTTGAGAATGCCTAAACTGGAAACCACCGCAACGACGACAACTAACGTCACTAAGCCTATGTTCATCAAGGCCGTTGGGAAAAAGAGGTGTCTTTTCAAAGCAAAAACTCCGTGCCTGCATAACCGGCGCGGAGTGGACTATCTGGAGACTATCATATTTTAGAGGAACCCGCGACGTTGGGAGGGATTTCCTGAGTTGTTCGCTTTCATCAAGGCCTTAATCGTTTCTCCGATTCCTAGATTATCATGCCCGCGCTTGACATCATCCAGGCCCAGTGTGCGGTAGTAGGTCTCGGGGATTTTTTTCCACCCGGCCAAAAGTTTCAAGATCCTCTCGGGCTCACCAGCTCTAAGCCAGTTTATGGCGAAAGTATGCCTGAACCTGTGGGCGTGAAGTCCTTCAACCTTCGCAAGTTCGCCAGTAGCCGTAATCATTAAGCGCAGCCAATTACCGCCACTCTTCAACTGTTCCCCCCTACAGCCGACCCATAGGTCATCGGTATTAGGCTTCACCTTCTGACGTTCGGCAGCATAGTTCCAGAGGGCCTTCATGGCCGCCTTTCCTAAGGGCATGATTCTCTCTCTATTGCCTTTTCCACGGACCTTAAATGTGGAATCTGAAATGTTGATGTCGTGTGTTGACAGCCCTTGAATTTCACCCCTGCGTGCCGGTGAATCGATAAACATCCAAAACACTGCGTGGTTTCGAGCTTTTAGGAAGCGCCCCTTTTTGGTATCCGCAACCATAGGATCTGTCACTTCAAGGATCCGAACGAACTCATCATTAGTAAGTAGGGGCACTACTTTTTCCGCCACCTTCGGGGGTGCGACCAAAACCATCGGGTTTAGCGGAATGTGCCCTCGTTCTTCTAACCAGCTGAAGAAGCGGTTGAGTCGACGATATTGAGTGCCTAAATAGCCACTCGAGGGAGTGCGGTGGCTGATAGATGCCACTTCACCGAATCCCAATGGGCGCTGTGAAAACCACGCAAGATATTCTTCCAAGTGAGCTGTAGAGATATCTTGAAGGGCTGGCCACTTGTTCGCCTCGGCGTAGTTCGCCAAGAATGCAATCGTCGTCTCAAAAGGCGCGATATACGAAGGAGCTGCACTGGCAGCCCTTAGGTGAATTATGAAGCCTTTACCGGCGGATCGGATCGAGTCTATGGAGCCCAAAGGGCTTCCAAAACCCGTTAAAAGACTGTCCTCTGAATACAACATATCATCTTAGTCACCTCGCGATGCTCCACAATTGTAAGGTGTATTAAGATGCTATAACCCTGGTTTGACATAGTTGGTGGGCCATCCTGGACTCGAACCAGGGACCTCAGTCTTATCAGGGCAAGCATCAATTAACAAGTAGCGTATGCCTGTAAAGACCTATAAATAGCCGCTTCCTGTCATCATTTCCTTACAAGGCTGTGCTCTTGGATGTGGTAATTCATCCCTCGAGCGGACCTACCTCGTAAAGCCATGCAGTTTACACCCTGGACAACAACCCTCTACACACTTGTGCCTGTAATACTTAGAACCTACCCGTTTTCACCCACTCGGTTGTCACGGCCTTGCTAGTCATTCCCTCATCTGGCGGGCCTGGCCGAGGTTTTGTGATGATTGAAGTTACTATCACTCTTGTTCTGCCTGATACGGAGGCCGTTCGGGTTCAGCTACCATCTTCGGTTGGGACTTCAGATATTCATGTTGCTGAGTTTCTAACTGAAGTGCTTTTATGGCTACTTCGCGAGCGCCATTTGAGGCCGCTCCCCAGCTACGAATGAACGCGACGTGCTCTGGCTTTGGCGCGTCATCGTTGCCTATAAGCCAATCCATTGAGACTTCGTAGAGGTGCGCAGCTTTAGATAATGCATATACCGTCGGAGTTGAAAGACCGTTTTCCCAATCCTCAATAGTGTCCTTACTGCGACCAATTCGCCCACTCACTGTTTCCCGGCTTAACTCATTTCGCTCTCGAGCTCCTCTTAAGCGCTTCCCGAGCGCCTTTAGGAAAGCCGCCTCGTCCTCACTTCTAATATTAGTCACACAGACCTCGGACTTTAATCCTATTACCTGTAGATTGTATTTTCGCCACGTATTGACAACAACGGAGATTCATCCTATACTGAGCGCATTTTCATAGGAGTTACATCCTAATCATGACACCAAAGACAAAGCGGATGCTTGAGGTTGAAGAGCGTTTTAATGGTGAGCCTTTGGAAAAGCTCATCCCCCGCCTATTCAGGGAGCTTGGTCAAACCCAATTGGTGGCCCATGCATTAGGGCAGTCTAGAAACACATTAAGAATCTGGCGTGTGTGTTTAGGGATTGTTACCACACGGGCTACCGCGATTGTCGAGAATGGTGCCAACGATCCGTCTACCGTCGGTTCAGAGCCTCCGCTCCAAAAAGTTTCGTGATGGCCTTAATTGAGGTTGTTAAAGTATCTGCCAACCGCGGTGAGTTTCGGTTAGGACTGATCATTCTTGGCGGAACGGCCATCGTGGTCTTTCTGACCTTTTTTCGCTGTCCCGTGCGCACATGTATTGAACTAATGGCGCCCATCACCCCTTTCTACGCACTTTTGTTCTCGTCTGTTTTCTTCAGCTTGATCGGGATAGCGGGTTCTATTTATCGAGCGCGACGTTCACGTGACTCAAATACTTGCCATCCATCTATTTCGTGTACTTCCAGAGCGCGAGGCCGCCGGCAATGACCCCTGACACTACGGCTACGATGATCACCGGCGGAAAGAGCGCCTCTGACGCATTAAGGACATTACCCGCGATCATGCCGGCTAATGCCACTGCGAAGATCCCAGCGGCCCATCCCATCACTTGGTCCGATGTCACCCAGCGACTACCAGGGCCATCCCGCATCTGCGGTCTGTCTTCTTTTGGCCCTTTTCGCCTGCGACTCCTTCGTCACCTTTTGAAAGTAGGTTTGTGGAATCACTTTCGCCTGGGGCTTCTTGGCCTTCGACGCGGGCGTCAGACCATACTTCTTTCTAAATTCTCCATTCGTCATGTCGCCCTTTCTCGTATTACATGGGGAACACAGCAGTTGAAGATTAGTAACTCTGTCAGAGCCTTTTCTAGCCACGGGCGTCTTGTGATCGACCTGCAGGTAGGCGATACCAAGTTTTCGACCGCAATACATACATTTACCGCTCTGATCTTTGTAAAGCAGCTCCTTTACTTTCTTGCCGATATTCTTTCTCTTCGGGGGCTCATAAAACAGATCGAGCACCATATCGTGGCCTCCGGGGTGTAGCACAAGATATGGGAAAGAATACACGACAAGAGGATGTAGCACAAGATGAGCCACATAAGGGGACCGTTAGGTTGGAATACCGAAGATGTGGTAAAGCAAACTGCCGGTGTTCCGAGGGTAAATTGCACGGACCGTATCGGTATCTTCAGTATAGGGAAGGCGGCAAGGTGAGAAGGCGATATTTGGGGCGCTCCGTAGATGAAAAGGTCTCGTAATGAAAGCACCTTTTGAAGGCCCCGTGCCGATCCCAAATCAAGACTGGTTAAGAGACCAGTCTATCGCCTTTATAGACACGACTAACAGCATTGGCGCCACAATAATCGGGTCGGTCTCCCGAGACCTACTTGCAGTCCGGTATGCGAAATTCCTCTTCAACCAATCGGAGATTATTCATACCAAAGAATGGCTGTATGAACAAACCGCCGCATTCATAGAATCGCTCCTCTCACCCGAATTCAACCGCGCCGACATACTGCGCCTCAGTTTCGTAACCCGAAGCTGGGCTGACCACATCTATAGCAAAGCCTACCAGCGCGACAAAGGCCTTGAAGCTTTCAGGGCGGCTAGGCGGCCAACTTAGATATGTATCACCCTGCAGCCACTGCTCTCCACTCTACGATGCCGCTAAGACACGCCATCGAAGGTGGGCACCAAATCCTCGAGCGCTCCTGCAGGGTGACAAACCCATTCATTCTCCAACGACCTCTTGGGGAGCATATTTCAACATGCCAGACGGCGCGGAGTGGACTACCCGCCGGATGCTCCCTGAGAGGCCCCTCAATCAAGGTCCGTCATGTCAGATAAATCCGAACGCCACGTCAGAGCTGGCAAGGCTAACTTACTCGCCAACGGATTCTCGAACTGCCCAGAATGCGGCAGCAGATTGGAGACGGATCACTTCACCAAAATCGGCCAGGCAGGCGGTCGAGCGAGTGTTGAGGCTGGAATCAATGGTGGAAAGATGACAATGCGCCAACGCAGGCAACAGCCAGGCGCTGGCCGCCAAAAGAATAAAGACATACATGAGGTCAGACGAAGGAAACAAGACCTTCTAAAGGATTGAGACCCGCCTGATGTTTTCCACAAATCCCAAAACCTCGCGAGCATCAGGCACCGGCGGTTAAGGCCGCCGGGAAACCATGTTATCCCCGACGGCCCGAGCGATGACGGGTACTGGTGGGATGGCATGGTTTCCCAGCTGCCTTAGCGAGTCAGGAGCGCATTTTGAGCCCTGAGTGGCCCAGATCCGAAGGCCACAGCGCTCCTACTAGGTTGGCTGACAGCCCGGGGTCGGGAGGCTCTGGGTACGTCTGCGGAGCTGGTGCGACCCCCTCCCTTTTAAAGGGGGGTAGGCCGTTCGATTTGGCCTCTGCAGTGCATCTCATTTCAAGTCAAGGTGGACCCATGACAACAGCAGTTCAGGCCCCCAAAGCCCAGTCAGGTTTATTCGCTGAATGTGTCGTTTGCGGGAACCGCACGAAGGACGAGTGCCATAGATGTCAGCAGCCCCTACACCTCTGTTCGACCAGCCCCGGACGGCATAGCCGTGGATGTTGTTGGGGTAAGCATTTCACCCGATGCACTTCAAGATCAGGGGGATGAGGTGCCTAATCGAATAATTAAAGAATCCATTTGCGCGAGTGAGACCTTAGCAGCCCTGCCGGCTGAAGCCGAGCGACTTTTCTATCGTCTCATCACCCAGGCAGATGACTTCGGTCGATTCGACGGAAGACCGTTTGCTGTCCGCACTCGTTGCTTTCAAGCCATGGTTGATCAGATCTCCGAATCTGACGTCGCGGGTTGGCTCGAACTCCTAAAAGATATAGGGCTCATTCAGATATATCAGGTAAATGACCGCCAATATGGCTTCTTTGTGACCTGGAATCTACACCAGAGGGAATTTCCTCGAACCGTCAAGAGTAAGTGGCCATGTCCCCTTACAGGCCTGCAGCACCCTGACAACATCTGTAAACATATGCCGTCAGATGTTGTCAGCCACCAGCAGATGCAGTCATCTGACCGCAACGGTCAACATATGACTGCGCAGTCGGGGGCGGGGGCGGGGTCGTATCCGAATCCGTATCCGAATCCGAAGTCGGGATCGGAGTCGGAGTCGTCATCGTCGTCTTCGGACGAAACGCGCGCGAAGACACGGGACGAAGACGAAGACGACACGACAGCAGATCCACTGACGGTGTTCCTGGGTTTGTGGAGAGACAACTACGGAGTCCCGAAGCCGGCTTTTCAGATTCAGGTGGAGCGATTGATAAATGAACATGCGATCACGACAGCAGTTGTGGCCGATGCGATCTCCAAGACGGTCAACCACGAACCTGCAAGTCCCCCGGCGTACTTCGAAGCTGTCCTCAAGGAATTGGCTCTCAAGCCCGAGGATGGCGGGGTTGGCCTAGTCATTGATGGGGTTTTAGAGCAAGACGTCGCCCTTGAAATAACAGACCCAGGGCCCAAGAACCTCTGGCCAGATATTCTTGACTATGTGCGGGGTAAGATTCCTCGACCGTCATTCGAGACCTGGTTTTCAACAACGACGGGTTTGGGTTTCACAACCCCTGAAAATTATGTGGTTGGTGTTCCCGGAATAGGCGCTGCAGAACACCTTCTTGGTAATTACTACGGGTTAATAACTGATGCTGTTCAGCGGGCGTGCCCGGATGTGAAAGAGATCAGTGTCATCGTCCTGGACCCGGAGCCATCATAGCTAGTTGGAATTACTGAATTGCGTAAGTTAGAAATCGTAAGAGGTTGAGAGCTCATGGAAAGATCAGAAATGTGTCAAAGGTGCGGCGGTAATATTGTCTACGAAGGCCTTTACGACGAGAAATTCTGCCTTCAGTGTTCATACCGGCCAGACGGCCACAGCCTGGTCGATATACGGCTAGTGTCCTCGACACTTGATAGGAACCTGGGCGCAGTGACGAACGGCATGACCTCAAGACATCGTGTCAGCCAATGAAATTTAGAACGATCGCTTTTGCCGCGCTGGCCTTCGCCTTGTGGCTGACTTCGATGTCGATAATCGGCCCCTTGCTTCACAAAGCTGTTGCGCAGGAACCGCCAATAGTCTCGATATCTGACGTCTCGCTTCATCCCGGGGAAACTCGGGACCTGCAGCTAATGTTGAGCTCAGCCCCCGCCGGACTTTCAGGGTTCGATATCGACGTTGAGGCCGAAGGGGGAGCTGCGGAAATTACAGGCGCCGACACCGATTTTGGCCTGCACTTTATCGAAATAACAACCTCAACAGCCGTAAGGATCTTCGCGGTCGACATCAACGACTCCGTAGCGCCTAACGCGACCTCGATAGAGCTGGCGACAGTAACTGTCCGGGCTTTGCGGACAGGCACTGCGCCGCTGAAAATCGTGGTGCGGCTCTTGGAAGACGAAACGGCCGTGGCCATAGATCACGTAGTTGTCGATGGCCTCATCACGGTCTCGATGCCGATAATTTCAGGGCAGACTAAGCCAGTGACAGACCTGGACGGGGATGGCCTAGCTGAGGACCTAAACGGCAACAACCGGTTCGACTTCCACGACATTATCCTACTTTTCGGCAACCTCGAGTCGATCCTACCGAATGACGTTGCAATATTCGATTTCGACGGTGACGGGCAGCTTGGATTCGACGACGTATTGGCGATGTTCGAAAAGCTTTTGCGCAGCGGGCAGTGACATGTCATATGACGAGTGGCCTGAGGATATCCGCGAGGCGGTGATTTTCCTGCTATTTGAGCAGGGCTTGCTGCCCAAGGTTGTACTCCTAAAAAACGGCAAGTGGAGCTGAATATATGAATGAACAGGTCGATTAGATGACGACCACGATCGAATGGACGGAGCGCACTTGGAATCCCGTGACCGGCTGCACGAAGGTCTCTCCGGGCTGCGCGCACTGCTACGCCGAGACCTTCGCTAAGAGGTTTGGGCGGAACGGCGGTAGCTATCTTCCGGGCCTGGCCGAGATCATCTGCCATCCTGAGCGATTGTCGATTCCACTGAGGCGCAAGAAGCCCACGATGTACTTCGCGAACTCCATGAGTGACCTGTTCCATGAGGACGTGCCGGAGTCGTTCATTGATGCCGTTTGGATAGTGATGGGCCTCTCCCCACATCACACTTTTCAGATATTGACGAAACGGCCCGAGCGAATGTTGGAATGGGCAACCGGTTCTATTTCGACAGACCGGCTTGCACGAGCTTTCCATCTAGTGGATAGGGCCTGTCCTGGGGTGAGAATCCCTGCGCTGGCGAGTTTCATTAGCGCCGGCCAATGGTTTGCGAGGAATGCCTGGCTTGGGGTCTCTGTTGAGAACCAGGTCTTCGCTGATGAAAGAATCCCACTGCTCTTGGAAACCCCTGCCGCCGTCAGGTTCCTAAGCGTCGAGCCGCTGTTGAAGGCGGTAGATCTTGGTAACTGGGTCCTGGATCCCGCCTTGGCAAAAAGAGTCATGTCACTTTCTGGCTTTGCTCTATTGGATTGGCTAATTGTAGGTGGTGAGTCTGGGCCGAAAGCGCGGCCAATGAAAGAGGAATGGGCACGAAGCATCGTTAACGATGGCCGAACCGCTAACGTTCCGGTATTTATGAAGCAGATGGGCTCCGTCTGGGCAAAAGAACACGGACTGAAGGGCAAGGCCGGCAACATCGACGACTTCCCTAAAGACCTACAAGTTCGCCAATGGCCCAAATTATTTGCGCCTACTTCGGCGTGAGTGGCCTCTTTGTTTCAAGGGCAACGATTGAGCGAATGGTGGGAGGCTCGAATAATCTTCCCCAACGAGGCCCGCTGTAGGAAATGCAATGGAGTCAACTTGAAACACCCCAAGGTGGCGGAAATGATCAAGGACCAGGACCAGGAGCGAGCCGAGCGAATCCGGCGCGGAGGCTGTAAATGCGGTTCTTAATTCAATGGGTGGGCTTTTGCGCCCAACTAGATTCCATGAAAGATTCCATGAAAAGTGTGGACCTTAACAAAGGCACCAAAAGGTGACCAGCTGACCGTTAATGGTAGGGGCTCTTCGGAGTGCAACCGTAAAAATAAAAATGGCTGGCGGGCGCTACACGATACGTAGCGTGCCTGGGGGTACTGAGGACTTGAGGCAAGGCTGATTAAGTTCAATCTCTCGGTCACTACAGACCCCCGGGCGGATAGGAACAACGTGAAAGATCAGTTTGTGAAGATAAACAGACACAAGGCTAGAAAGCCAAAGTGGATTCGGTATTCCCTGGCTATCGCATTTGGATTGTGGGCCGGCATAGGTGTCGGCTTCATTGCGATGCTTTACTTGGCAGCCGTCTCCATAGTCATAGAAGTGACTCAAGGCCGTGAAGATTTTGTCGTGCAGCTCATTCTGCCCATACTCACAGCTTGGGGCATAGTTACCTCTGCGGTGGGGGGCTTCTTACTTGTGAGGCTCGGCTTCAGGTACGTGCAATAAATGACAGTGAAAGGTTGCAATGAGCGAGCTTAGTATTTTGAGCCTTGGCTGGGGCGTCCAGTCGTTTACGTTGGCGGCGATGATGGCTCTCGATGAGATGCCTCGCGCTGACTTTCTGGTTCACGCCGATACGACTCACGAGCGATCCGGAACCTATGACTTCGCTCGGCGTTGGACGCCCTGGCTCGGCGAACACGGATTGGACGTTGTGACAGTAAGAGGCAAGCGCACCGACGTTGTGGTTGAGGCCGGCGTTAGCTCTGTGATGATTCCTGCCTTCACGAAGGATCACCAGACGGGATCGAAGGGCCAAGTAAGGCGCCAATGTACGCATGATTGGAAGATCACACCGATTCGCAGTTTCATCCGAGGCGAGTTGGATCGTCGGGGCGTGGCTCTTTCGCCGGGCGTGGTCGAGTCTTTGCAGGGGATCAGCCTAGACGAGTTTCAGAGGATGCGCGACAGCGACGTGAAGTACATCACGAACGTTTATCCGCTGGTGGATAGGCGGATTTCGAGGGCGGACTGCTCGGCGTGGCTTGAATCTCACGGGATTCCAGTGCCTCCGAAGTCGTCATGCACGTTCTGCCCGTACCGGAGTTTGGGTTCTTGGAAGGAGCTGAAGCGAGTGGGCGGTCCGGATTGGCAGGAGTCGCTGACCGTTGACGCGAGCATTCGTGATAAGCGACCGAAGGCTGCCTTATACGTTCATCCGTATCGCAGGCCGTTGGAGGATGCGGTGAGGATTCCTGAAGACGAGGGTGCTAGGCAGCTTGGCCTTGAGCTGGAGCTGGAACAGCCTTGTGATGGCGGACATTGCTTCACCTAAGGAGGGGAATGCGGATGTAATGAATGATGCTGAAAGTTGCAATTAAAGGCTGATGGAAATCAGGATAAGGAGGAAGGCAAATGCCAAAAGCTACCCGGCCCCGTACTAGCGTAAATCGGCGTTCAAGGCGAGACTTCCCGACAGCTCGAGCTGCGTGGACTGACATTAGAAAGAAGACCGGAAAGAAGCCCCAGTCCGTTGTTTCGAAGAACCATACACCCACTCATTTCGTTTTCCGAACGAGGCGGGGCAGCCTCTAATCACATCCCGGGCTATACAACGGGCTTGGAATCATCCAGGTCGGCCTCTGGCCCGGGATGCAATGAATGATACTGAAAGATTGCAATGACTAAGCCCTTTTACATTGACGACGCGGTTACGTTGTACAACGGCGATTGCCGGGATGTGCTCAAAGAGTTGCCGGCAGGGTCGGTGCATTGCGTGGTGA
>SDBT01002383.1_pt1 | contig 33230 bp, 23 predicted proteins | sample 2277101 | NCBI WGS metagenome assembly SDBT01 (sample SAMN10404973, study PRJNA504765) | marine sediment metagenome | isolation source: marine sediment core GS10_PC15, 103 cmbsf | place: Arctic Ocean: Southern Knipovich Ridge | collected 2010
GAGATCGATGTCGAATTGGAAGAAGACATACTCGGACTCGAAGAAGTAGTGGTAGTAGGTTACGGCCGGCAACTGAAAACGGATCTCACTGGCTTCATATCATTCATGTTTTACAACTCATGAATTCAAAGGATAATTTTAATCCGGGATATTAACTTTAAATTCCGGAAGTAAACCCTGAACCAAATGCAACATATCCTCATACTGGGAGCCGGACTCTCCTCTTCAACCCTGATAAAGTACTTGCTGGATCACTCGCAGGAGAACAACTGGCGCATCACCCTCGGTGATATCAACGAAGAACTTGCCATGCAGAAGATTGACAATCATCCTGACGGCAAAGGGATGAAATTTGATATTATGGATGAAGGCCTGCGTGGAAAATTAATCGATGCTGCTGATATTGTGATCTCCATGCTGCCCGCCAGGATGCATTACCCGGTTGCTGAAAATTGTGTGAAAAGCCGGAAACCACTCGTAACGGCCTCCTATGTATCGGAGGAGATCAGGGGACTCGATGCAGAGGCAAGGAAACAGGGGGTTATACTGCTGAATGAAATGGGTGTGGACCCGGGCATAGACCATATGTCGGCCATGCGCATCATACACAGGATACGTAAAATGGGAGGTGAGATTGATGTTTTTGAGTCCAATACCGGCGGACTCGTAGCACCGACTTACGATAATAATCCATGGCGCTATAAATTTACATGGAACCCGAGGAATGTCGTCCTGGCAGGCCAGGCAGGGGCCAGGTTCCTGCACAATGGAAAATTCAAATATATTCCCTACCATAAGCTTTTTCAGCGCTACGAGATAATCAAGGTACTTAACCTGGGAAAGTTTGAGGCTTACCCCAACCGTGATTCCCTGACCTACAAGGAGGATTACCAGTTATATGATCTGTCGACCATGTTTCGCGGGACTATCCGCAGGGTGGGTTTTTGTGATGCATGGAATGCCCTCGTGCAGCTTGGTGCCACGGATGATTCATACAAGGTTGAATTCCCCGGGGAAATGACTTACCGTGATTTCACCAACAGTTTCCTGGCATACAATATCGTTAATCCTGTAGAAACGAAACTGGCCAGGTACCTGGAGATCGATCCAAACGGGGATATAATGCAAAAGCTGGCATGGCTTGGAATGTTCGAGCGGAGGATAGCAGGGATACAGGACCGTACCCCGGCCAGGATCCTCCAGTACCTGCTTGAAGAGAAACTGAAGCTGGAACCTGATGACAAGGACATGATCGTCATGCAGCACCAGTTTGAATATTTCCTGAAAGGCAAAAAAGAGCGTATTGTTTCGTCCATGGCCCATAAAGGAGAAGATACCGTCAATACCGCCATGTCAATTACCGTCGGTTTGCCGGTTGCCATTGCCACAAAACTGATATTGCAGGGAAAGATCAAAATGACAGGGGTTCATATCCCCATACATGAAAAGATTTACGAACCCGTGCTGGATGAACTGGAAAGCTATGGCATTCGTTTCATAGAAGAATAACACGCTTTGGCTGTTTTGCCATTAAAAAGCCTGGTTGAATTGCCCTCAGAATGCAAGGTAGAAGTCCCGCGTCAGCTCCCTGTATGCATCAGTGTAATCATGCCTGTTATCCCTTTCGATAGCCATCTCAGAATCCTGAACCCTCTCTACAGGGTTCCTGCTGAACTCAAGAAGGTGTCTTTTGGCTTGTAAATTGATTGTGGGACTGACCCGGCATATCCCATGCAGGTGTAATCCCATTTCTAAGCCTGATTTTTGCATCCTGTTGCTTTCTTCAACCGGAAGGATCACACAAAACTTCCCTTCCGGCGCAAGCAGTTTTCCCACACCTGATACCAGTTCTCCAAGGCCAAGCAGGGTATCATGCCTGCTGATTTCTTTCTCCTGCCTGTCCGGTTTCCGGGAATCACTGAAAAAAGGCGGGTTGGATACGATCAGATCAAACATTGCCGGTCCGGTCTCGCAGTAATCCTGGAATGACTGGTTGATCACCTTGATCCTTTGATTCCATGGCGAGATCCTGACATTTTCCATGGCCTGTACACAGGATTCCTCATCGATTTCAAGGGCCACGATATGGATGCCTGTTTCCACGATACCGGCAGAGGTACGTTGCGCCAGCATCAGGGCAATGAGGCCGGTCCCGGTGCCAACATCAAGGATAGACCCGGCATTCTCCACCGCAGCCCAGGCCCCCAGCAATACACCATCGGTCCCAACTTTAAATGCCGATCTGTCTTGCTTTACCAGGAATTGCTTGAACTGAAAATAATCGTTAGGCATCAGTAATTTTCAAATACCCCCAGTCCAAATAATGCAAAATCATATTTAACCGGATCCAAAGGGTCGAAATCTCTCAACACCCCGGTAAGTTCTTCCACTGCTTTCCAGTCATTCTGCTTTCTGTTCAATAATCCCAGTTTTCTGGCTACATTTCCGCTGTGTACATCAAGTGGAAGGTAAAGATCAGCAGAACTGATCTTGTCCCATATCCCAAAATCCACCCCGTTCGTGTCTTTCCTGGCCATCCATCTCAGGAACATATTCAATCTTTTTGCTGCAGAGCCTGTAAAGGGATTTGCCAGGTGTTTTTCTGCGTGCCGGGAGTGTGTTATGCCGAAAAAAATATCCCTGAATCCCAGTATTGCATGTTTAATGCTCCTGTTTTCATTATATCCAGCCAGGAAAACCTGATACATGCCACCTTTGTTTTTGTAAATATTGTGTAGTGACCAGATGAAAAACCGGCAATCCTGTTCGTTGAATGTGCGATGTTTGAATCCACTGAAAACTTTCAAGTCATCTTTCTTCAGATTCATTAAAAATTCATATGGATTATGATCCATTCTTGATATCAGATCATGGGCATTCCTGATGATGGTATCCCTTCTGCCCCAGGCAATTGTGGCCGAAAGAAAAGCAGCTATTTCTATATTTTCCTTCCTCTGGAATTGATGAGGCACCTGGATTGGATCGTCCCGGATAAATTCAATCCGGTTATACATCCTCACTTTTTCCTCAAGAAACTGCCGCAGAGTATCCAGTAGTTCAGTGTCCATATTCTTTTGCAATCAAATCTTGTCGGGGTTTTCAGGGAATTGCCTGAATTCAGCTAATGATCTGCCCGTCCTTCAGGCGGATTTTCCGGTCAGACATGCCGGCCAGTTCCATGTCATGGGTCACGATGACAAAGGTCTGTTTGAATTTTTCCCGGAGTACAAAGAACATTTCATGCAATTCCTTCTTATTCTGGCTGTCAAGGTTCCCGGAAGGTTCATCTGCCAGGATCACTGCCGGTTCATTGATGAGGGCCCTGGCTACTGCCACCCGTTGCTGTTCCCCGCCGGAGAGTTCTGAAGGTTTGTGTTCCAGCCTGTCCTTCAGGTTCAGGAAAACCAGCAGTTCCCTTGCCTTGGATTCCACTTCCTTGCGGGAACGCCTGGCAATAAACCCGGGTATACAGACATTCTCTAAGGCAGTGAATTCTGGCAGCAGATGATGGAACTGGAAGACAAAACCTATTTTCAGATTCCTGAATTTTGCCAGTTGTTTTTCACGAAATGAATCAATGTCCTCATTATCGATCCAGACCTTGCCCCTGTCCTTTTGAAGGAGGGTCCCGATGATCTGTAACAGGGTCGTCTTCCCTGCCCCGCTGGCACCTACAATGGAGATGATCTCCGCGCTGCCGATCTCCATGTCAATTCCCTTCAGCACCTGAAGGTCTCCAAAAGATTTATTGATATTTTCTGTCCGGATCATTCCCCGATCTGATGAATTAATGAAGAACAATGTACAAATATATCAAATAGATGGAAAGCATGGCCAATCCTTTCCATCGGGAGAGAATTAATTTTGGCGGGATTAACAGCATACCCATAAGGATCAAGGCAATCCCGAATAACCAGTAAATATCGAAGGAAAGGATCATGGGATTTACTTCGAAGGAGTTGACCATGCTGGTGATGCCCAGGACAAAACCAAGGTTGAAAATATTGGAACCGATTATATTGCCGATGGAAATATCAGTTTGTTTCCTGAATGCAGCTATGGCTGAGGTAGTAAGTTCCGGGATACTGGTACCTACAGCGATGAGTGTAACGGAGATAATCCTTTCGCTGATCCCGAAATCCATGGCGAGTATAACTGCATTGTCAACCAGCAGATCAGCCCCCAGTGCAAGTCCACCCGAAGACCCTACAATCATAAGCAGGGCCGGGGCAATCTTCATATCTTTCTGATTGTCCTCCTCAACCTGGTGATCGCTGCTGCCAGAGCGGTAAACAGAATATATTACATAGCCGATCAAAAGGATGAAGATCAATAAGCCTTCATTCCACGAGAACCTGAGGTCTAGCAGGAAGATGAAAACGAGCAGGCTGAAAAATAACATGACAGTCCAGTTCGGCCAGAAGGTTTTTGATTTCACCGGGATGGGTAGGATCAGGGCTGTGAGGGCCAGCACAAGCAGGACATTTGAAATATTTGACCCTATCACATTATATATAGCAAGATCAGTATGTCCCTTGAGGGCTCCCGTGAGGCTCACCAGCAATTCGGGCGCAGATGTGCCAATGGCAACTATCGTAAGGCCAATAACAAAAGGAGAAAGCTTAAAACGCCGGGCGATGGATACACTGCTTCTGATGAGGATCCTGCCGCTGAAAACCAACAGTGCAAAACCAATCAACAGGAGAAGGTATATCATCGGATTTTGGACTCGGATCTAAGGATTATCTGTGGGATCGCAGGATGGTTAATCGAGGTCATCCTTGAACTTTTTGAAATCATCCACCATGTCTTCAGAACTTTTTTTGATATTCTTGCCGATATCATCCAGTCCACTTTTAATGTCAGGCACACTCTGATTCAGCTCACGCTTGATATCATCCGCGGCCTTTCTGAATTCACGCATCCCCTTCCCAAGGCCCCTGGCCATCTCTGGTATCTTCTTGGAGCCAAAAAGAATGAGTATAGCCAGTCCAAGAATGACAATCTCCTGACCGCTTATGAATAAAATTACCTGGAACATGATTTCAAAAATCTAATACAAATATACAGTAATTGCTAAAATCAAATATAATTATTTTTAAGGATGTTAAAGCGCTGCTGCATATTTTCCTTCGAAAAACAAAAAGGCAGCTTATTTAACATCCTTAAAAAGTAAAAAAATTGATTCTTTTATTTTGATTGGGTGTTAATTAAGGAGCCTTTTTTTAAGCTTGCTTAAAAAGCAGCGACGTATTAATACCCAATCAAATAAAAGGTACTATGATCTTCTTTTTCCTTTCAGCACCCGGGTTGTCTCCGACTTCAGTATGGTGTCATAAACAACTGGTGTGGCAATGAACAGGGATGAATAGGTACCGACCACCACACCGATAAGCATGGCAAATGTAAATCCCCGGATCACTTCACCACCGAACAGGAAAATCATCAGCAACACGAAAAACGTACTTAACGAGGTACTGAATGTACGGCTCAGTGTACTGTTCAATGCCATGTTAATGATCTCTGCACGTTCCCGTTTCCGGTAGAGTCCGACATACTCCCTAATCCGGTCAAATACCACCACGGTATCGTTGATAGAATAACCCACTACTGTCAGGATGGCTGCGATAAATGCCTGGTCTATCTCCAGCGAGAATGGCATGATCCCGTAAAACAGGGAGAATATCCCCAGGATAATCAGCACATCATGCACCAGGGCCGCAACTGCCCCAAGTCCATACTGCCAGTTCCGGAACCGGATCAAAATGTATATAAATATCACAACCAGGGAGAACAGGATGGCCCAGATTGCCTGTACCTTTATATCATCAGCGATGGTGGGACCGACTTTCTGGGAACTTTGCCTGTATTCGCTCAAAAAGGATTCAAAACTCACATCATCTCCAATAAATGGCTGCAATCCCTCGTATAACATCTGTTCAACCTCCTCATCGACTTCCACTGCATTTTCATCGATCTTATATTTGGTAGAGATCCTTACCTGGTTATCGGCCCCAAAGGTGATCACCTGTGGTGGCGCACCAAATACACCCTCCAGGCTGTTCTGAATATCCTCGGTATTGACTGATTCCTCGAATTTGACCACGTAAGTCCGTCCCCCTGTAAAATCAATCCCCTGGTTCAGTCCACGTGTCAGCAACGAAACAATACCAGCGATTACTATGATGGATGATATTACATAAAAGATCTTCCGGTTCCCAAGGAACTGGATATTGGTGTTCCTGAAGGCATTTTCAGTCAGTTTGGTGGTAAAAGTAATCTTCATGTTTTTAGTGAGCATTTTTTCATATATCAGCCTGGTAATGAAAATAGCCGAAAACAGTGAGGTAGAGATCCCGATCACCAGGGTTGTGGCAAAACCTTTAATGGGACCGGTCCCTAAGACCAAAAGGATAATCCCGGTGAGCAATGTCGTGACGTTGGCATCAATAATGGCCGACCGGGCATTTTTATACCCATCGGCGATAGCCAGCTTTATGCCTTTTCCCGCAATGATTTCTTCACGTATCCGGTCATAAATAAGCACGTTTGCATCCACCGACATACCAATGGTAAGAACAATACCCGCGATACCGGGCAGGGTAAGTACGGCACCCAGGGATGCCAGTACACCCATCAGGAAGAACATGTTTGCTATCAGGGCAAAATCCGCAACCAGTCCAGCCCTCCGGCTGTAATAGAATACCATGTAAAGCAATACTACCAGGAAGGCCAGCATGAAGGAATTCAATCCCGATTTAATGGCTGCCTGTCCCAGGGAAGGACCGACAATGGCTTCCTGGATGATCCTTGCCGGTGCTGGTAATTTGCCCGATTTCAGCACATTGGAAAGGTCTTCCGCATCTGAATAGGTAAAATTACCGCTGATAGTTGACCTCCCGTTGGGAATCTCTTCATTAACGGTTGGGGCAGATACTACAAAACCATCCAGCAGTATAGCGATGGCCTTGCCTACATTATCCCTGGTCAGGCGAGCCCAAACCTGGGCTCCTTCACGGTTCATTCCCATGGTTACCGTCACTGCCCCTCCAGCCTGTGCAAAATCAACACTGGCGCTGGTCACTGCACCACCCTCCAGCGGAGGTCTTCCGTCCCTCCCGGTTATCCTCAATGAATAGAGGATAAAATAATTTTCAGCTTCATCATAAGGTGCCATGTCCCAGTGGAAACGGACATCTCTGGGAAAAAGGGATCGTATCTGGTTCATATTCAGGTATTCCCTTACCGTCGCAGTATCTCTGGTATGGGTAAATCCAATACCGGCACCAGGCACGAATTGTCCCTGCCTTGTTACATTTGGCTGAAGTATGCCAAGCAGGGGATTCTCCTTGACGAATTGATCAAGGGTTAAGGCAGACGTGGTATCGCCCATCAGGCTATCGGCTGTGATCTGCTCAAGCAGGCTTAATTCCTGGTCACCCGTATCTGCTGGTTGCTCCAGTTCAGCAAGCAGTGGATTCATTTCCTCTGCCTGGGATGGTTCGGTTTGTTCCACGGATCCTTCTGCCAAGTCTGCCTCTGATTCTCTCAGGGCTGCTTCTGCATCAAGTATCTCCCGGAGTCTCTCATTGGCTTGCTGCAGGTAAGGAAAAATTTCAGAATTGTCATATGTTTCCCAGAATTCCAGCACGGCAGTCCCCTGCAAAAGCTTCCTCACCCTCTCAGGTTCCTTTACCCCCGGTAATTGTACCAGGATCCTGCCCTGGGTTTCCAATCTCTGTATGTTAGGCTGAACGACACCAAAACGGTCTATCCTGCTACGCAACACATTAAACGCGTTATCCATGGATCCTTCCGTTTCCGCGCGTATAACCCTCAGGACATCTGCATTGCTGGAATTAAAATCTATTTGTCCCCTTAATTCACGAGTGGCAAAAATGGCCGCGAGCATGCCGTTTGGATCAATTTCCTCGAAAGCCCTTCCAAAAAGGGTAACGAAATCTTCCTGGCTGTCTTTCTGGTATTCCAGTGCCAGGGCAATGGCCCTGTTGAATGTTGAATCGGTGTTATAATTTGACAATGACCGTATCATATCCACCATGGATACTTCCAGGGTCACGTTCATCCCACCTTTAAGGTCAAGTCCGAGGTTGATCTCCCGCTCCTTGCATTCACGATAGGTATATTTCCGTACAAGGATGTTGTATACTACTTCGCTCCCGATTGAGTCAATATATGATTCCTCTCTCGTGAAATCACCCTGTGCATAATCCCTGGCATCACTTTCCACCTTCCGCGACACAAAAGTAAAGGACAACTGATAAACGCACACAATAGCCAGGGCGATGGCAAATCCCCTAACGGCTCCTTTATTCTGCATTTGGTTCTTGTTTGGTTATTTAAACGCGCAAATATATACAATTTTCAGGACATCCGGAACAGTCTGATACGTGTATAAAGTGCCCCCTTTCAGGCGAAAGGGGGATTCGGTTGGATCAATGGAAGCTATTCGCTAAAACAGGTTCATGTCATCAAGTGCTTTCATTACTTCTTTTACATGTCCTGAAGAAGTCTTAAGCAATGCCATTTCATCATCATTCAGGTCGATTTCAATGATCTTCTCAATACCGCCTCTGCCAAGTACGACAGGTACTCCGAGACATACGTCCTTGAGGCCGTATTCACCATTCAGGATGGTAGAAACCGGGAAGATCCTTTTCTGGTCGTTAACGATGGCTTCAACCATCTGGGCAGCAGCAGCACCCGGGGCATACCATGCCGAGGTACCAAGAAGTTTGACAATTTCTCCACCGCCTTTGGCGGTCCGTTCCACAATTTTTTCAATTTCCTCACTACCCAGCAGTTCTGTAAGCGGTATTCCGGCGATGCTTGTATATCTTGGCAGGGGTACCATAGTGTCACCATGTCCGCCCATGAGAAGGGCCTGGATATCCAGGGGAGACACATTCAGGGCATTGGCCAGAAATGCCCTGAAACGACCCGTATCCAGTATGCCCGCCATACCGAAGACCGGGTTGCCGGTATTCCTGGCTGCTTTGGTAGCAGCATAGGTCATAACATCGAGGGGATTGGTTACCATGATAATGATAGCCCCGGGTGAATATTTCATAGCCTTGCCCGCGACATCCTTTACGATCAATGCATTGGTCTTAATCAGGTCATCCCGTGACATGCCAGGCTTCCTGGGCAGGCCCGATGTGATTACAATGATCCCTGAATCCCTGGTCTTTTCATAATCATCGGTATAGCCGGTCACCCTGGTATTGAAACTATTAATGGCCGAAGTTTGCCAGATATCCAGGGCTTTTCCTTCGGCCACTCCAGGCTTTACATCGATCAGGATAACTTCTTTTGTAACATCTTTATGTGCAATGACATTTGCGCAGGTCGCCCCTACGGCTCCAGCGCCAATAACGGTAATTTTATCCATTTTTGAAGTTTTTTAGGATGAGTTTTTACCAAATTTACTTAAAAAATTGACAGCTTCAAACTGTAAGGAATTATTATATCTTTATATCATGTTCTTGCGGGGATTCATAAGTGCATTGATAACAGTTGTGCTAATGAACAGCAGCCTGGCGCAGATCCTGGGTACTGACACCCTTTTCAGACCATCTGATCTTTTCTGCTTCTCCACCCTTGAGGGGGAATCGTTCAGCCAGTATTTCGACGGCAAGCCTGATTATTTCAAAATGATCATTGCCGTAAATGCAAACAGCGTTGATAATGAGCTTGAAATATATCAAGATCGGATCAGGTATATTATTCAGGAGATCCGGCATAATAAATTTGACCGGCTGAGTGCAGTAAAGAAAATTAACCAGGTCAGGAATTCAGTAAGCAAAGCCCTGTTGACCTCTTTTGAACATCAGTCCGGTTTCAGTGATATGTTCAGGGTTGGAAAATATAACTACTACACAGCCGCATCAGTTTATGCCATTTTTCTGGACCAGCTGGAGATCCCCTATGAAATTCAGGAAGTGCCGACCTCAATTTCACTCCTTGCCTACCCGGATGATGAGCAGATCACCATTGAAATAGATGGCCCTGGCTCCCAGTTCTTTGCGTTTGCACATGATACCCGCAGTAGTTTTGTTGAATTTCTCCGGGAATCAAATGTAGTTGATAATGCCACCTTTTCCGCGACATCATCACATGAACTTTTTGAACGTTATTACTTTGCAGACTATGGATTAACGATCCGGGAAATGATCGGGATGCTGTATCTGAATTCCGCCATTGATTATCTGAACAGATCAGAACCTGCAAACGCTTATAAGCAGTTTGAAAAGGCATTTATTCTGTATCCATCCAGTAAAACCCAGTACTTACTGCTGGCTCACCTGAATAGCTTTCTGATAACCATGGATTATCACAATCCCCGGGACCTTGGATACCTGATCAAAGCCAGCAGGCTGATAGGATTTGGTCAGGACAGGGAAAGGATTGCCGCTTACCTGCAGAACATAATTAAAGAGGTGCTGATCAAAGAACAGAACCTGAAAGGAATGCAATACATATATGATTACATGCAGGAATATCTTGCTGATGAGGCATTAAAGAAGGAATTCAGCTTCCTGTTTTATTATCAAACCGGGAGATTCTATTTTAATGATGAACAATACTGGAAAGCCCTGATATCATTTGAAACTGCTTATTCCCTGAAACCTGATGATGTGAACAACCAGGATCTTTTAACCAGGGCACTGAGCGGATATTTAATCAATACAAACCCTGGAATGGTCCTGGAAAAGATAAATCTATATGATACTGCTTACCTTGGGATCGTCGATAATGAGATCTATCTGACGATAAAACAACATGTCTGCCTGGAGTTTTTCGGAGAGGCATTCCAGCTACAGGATGCGAAAAATGGTGAACATTATATGGCCATTTTCGAGGAAATGGTTGACCAGCACCCCTACATAACCATTGAATACCTGACTGTCGGCAGGTCATACTCGTCGGCTGCAATCTATTATTACCGTCAGGGCCAGGTACAAAAATCCAGGGAAGTACTGGAAAAGGGACTCAAATATGCCCCGCATAACCTCGAACTGAAATTGAAGTTGAAGTCCTTCGAATGATTAAAATTTGTTTTCCACTGCCAGGTGATATTCCTTCTGCAGGATGTGGTAATGATTGAGCCTGGACTTATCCCTGGCTATGATGTTCAGGGTTTCCATTTTGAAGGTACCTTTTGATACATGGAAACTGAGCTCTGCAACACCATTTTTTGTGGCAATTGGTTCGAGTTGATCATTCCAGTATGCACCATTGGTGAGCTTCCCCTGGTAAAATTTTACACTCCGGCCCTGGCCAGATAAAGAGATGACAAGTGTGAAGGTCTTATCCAGGCTGATCCTGTCAATTTCCCTGATCCGTATCCTTGCATTATAAGACTTCGGCATACCATCCTGGGTGTATTCTTTTAGTCCCATACCCGGTTGCCCATTTAAATATGGTGTTTCTGACTGTAAAATGCCACTTTCATAATAGGTTTTCCGTATGCCGGTGATCCGTCCGTTTATATATGGGGTTTTCCGGTAAACCTTGCCATCGGGATAAAACCAGGTGGCATCCCCATGCTTATAGCCGTTGACATAGTTCAATTCTGTCTTAACCGTTATTCCGTCCGGGTAATAATTGGCTGCCAGGCCATGCTTCCTGTTGTTTTCGTAGGTGATCAGATTTTCCAGGGTGCCGTCTTTGCGATACTCTTTGGATGAACCATGCCTGAGCTTCCCTTTCGCCTCTGTCTCAGATTTAATTTTACCGTCGGGGTAATGCTCCTTTATTATACGGATACCTGAGGGATTGGCAGGCTGCTCAGGCTCCTTTTCCTTCTGTGTGCATGCAGTCAGGAATAAAAAAGATAAAATACTAACTAACAGATACTTAAAACATATCATGTTTTTATTCTCATTCGACCAGTGCTTCAAAATCCTCGTTCAGTGGCAATTCCCTCTGGAAATCATACAGGGTAAGCCGCCGGATATTAAAGAAATATCTCCAGTAATTCTGTAAGGCCGCAAGGTAGTTTCTGGTGGCATTATCCCTATCTGTCAAGGCTATGTTCAGGTCCCTCACATCAATCTTGCCGATGTAAAACCGCTGCTTGGTTACGTTGTACATCAGCTGTGCAACCGTATCAGACTTAGCGGCGATCCGGAGCTGGTCATCCTGGAGATTGAACTGCATGACCTGCAGCATGACATTCTGGTCAAAATCTATCTCATCCTGCCTAACATTGGTACGTGTAACCTCCTGGTTTGACTGGGCCATTTTGAACCGGCCCTTGGCAAGTCCCCAGTCAAGAATAGGTACCTCTATTCCTACCCTCAACCGTTCTTGGTCCTGTGTGCCCTGGTAGACGTTTGCGAGGGCGGGGGACTGCTGTGTGAGGCCGAAGGAAGCAAACAGGTCTGCCTGGAGTCCCCGTTCCGCCTTTGCCTCTGCCACCGATTCATCAGCTTCGAGCAACTGCCTCTGCAGGTCAATGATCTCTGGATTGTTAGCATGGGCCTGTTCAAGTGCCCTGGTCACATCAACCTCCAGCTCAGGGATCTCTACCGGGATGATCAGTTCAATATCCACATTCTCATTGTACCCGAGGAACGATCTGAGTTGGAATTTAGACATTTCCAACTGTATGCCTGCCTCATTCAGGTCAGTACTGGAAGTCAGAAAAGCCAGCTCCATCTGGAGCAGTTCATTCTCGGCAATAGTCCCGATATTATACCTTCCCTTTGCGATCTGGTAAAGTGTATCGTTATTGGCATAATTCAACCTGGCGATCTGCAGGTTTACCTGGGCAAGGCTAAGATTGAAAAAATAATTCACTGCCGTTAAGCTCACCTGCTCAAGTGATTCCACGTAATTTTTCTGGGCAGCCTCATATTTCAGGGGTTCAATTTTTCTTTCCCAGCGAAAACTGTTATGCGCCTTGATCGGCTGCCGCAGGCCAATGCTCACCGGGGTCGAGAGATAGTTGGAGGCGGTCTGGTCATCCTTGAGCAAGTCGATCCGCTGCATACCCGAACTCATAAATATAGTGCCCCCCGTGGGTGCAATGTTCTGTTGCAGGGAAGCAGTTATATCGTAGGTTGCAAGGCTTCTTTCCACGAAAGCATCCGAGCCGTCAGGGAGGGTGATCCTGTCAATGGACCGGTTCAGGTCAGGCAGGGTCCCCCGGAGGGTAAGGCTGGGCCGGAACTTTGCCTTGTGTGTCCTGAATTCCCAATAACTGCTCCGGAAACGGTGCCTTGCCATGATGGCCCTGGGGGACTGCTCCCTGGCGATCCTGATCACATCATCAAGAGTGAAATTCAGGTTCCGGACCTGCGCCGTCCCGGTGAGCGAAAACCCGGTAATGAGAAATAGTAAAATGAATCTTATGCTGTGTTTTTTCACTGAATGGTCGCTTAAATTATTCATGCCTCAATGATTCGATCGGATCCTTCTCGGAGGCCCTTTTCGCAGGAGAATACCCAAAAATTATTCCAACCGAGGCCGATACTACAAAGGCAATGATTACAGAAAAAGGAGAAACAATGGTAAGAATTCCTGTGAACTCGTTGATAAGCCTGGAAATGATGATCCCCAGGATCACTCCTATCAGTCCGCCGGTAACACTGATCAGTATGGCCTCTGCCAGGAACTGAACCACAATGTCCATCTTCCTGGCCCCGATAGCCATCCGGGTTCCAATCTCTTTTATCCTTTCCATGACCGAGGCAAACATGATATTCATGATACCGATCCCACCCACCAGCAGGGAAATACTCGCGATGGCTCCAAGCACAATGTTGAAAATATCCTTGGTCCGCTGCTCCTGCTTGAGTAACAGCTCGGGTACGGTGATCTCATAATCCTTAACCTCAGAATGCCTGCGGAAGAGCATCCTGCTCAGGAACTCTGTAGATGCAATCAGCTCCTCAGAATCGTTAACCTGGACGATGATCCTGTCCAGCTGGTGATAATTGCTGCTGATATTTTGTGTGGGATTGGTACTGATGCGAAAAAAATGGCCCATCCTTAACGAGGATTGAGCTTGCTTGATCCTTGAGCTGACCAGGGCACGGTTCTGGAACCTCATCAGCATGGTCTTTGCCGGGATATAGATATTGTCATTGAACACATTCACGCCGGTTTGCTCAAAGCCTGTCAGGCTGATATCCGTACGTTCGAGAACACCGATCACCTTTAGCCAGATCTGGTCAAACTTGATGTATTTATTGATGGGATTTCCCTTTGGAAAGAATTTCGCCCGGATGTTTGACCCTATGACACAAACAGGGATCCCGTTCTCTTCATGGTATTCATTGAAAAACAAGCCTTCCTGCAAGTTAAGGTTATAAATGTCGAAGTATTCTGTAGATATGCCCAGCAATTTGGCCTGTTCACGTTTTCCTGCCTGGACCACATAGCTGTTCAGTGCTATTTCGGGACTGAGGCGGTTGACCGTGGGTAAAATGTCTTCTATTGCTTCTGCATCCTTCAGGCTGAGTCCGGGTGAAAATTTGACCTTCTGTTTGTTTTCACCATTGCCGTTTTCTGTGCTTTCTCCCTCTCCGGCAGGTGTAACGATCGGAGTGATCACTATATTATTTACGCCTACCATCTTCATCTGCTCGAGGATCTCCTGCTGGGCACCATTTCCGATGGCAAGCATGCTGATCACCGCACCCACCCCAAAGATGATACCCAGTCCCGTGAGAACGGACTTCAGCTTATTAGTCAGGATGGACTCCAGGGCAATGACTATATCATGAAAATAACGTTCCATTTACTCTGTTGTTTGGGTTATCCATTAACTATTGCCAGCAGGCCGGGCTCCTACCTGTGGCCGCATCCCGCGCCGCTGGGTCCTCTTCAACTGTTCCTCCTCCAGCTGTTTTTGCATCTCCTCTTCAAGCCTTTTCTTTTCAGCTTCCTTCTGCCTGATCACCTCCACCAGTTCCAGCCCGGTAAATTTCATCTCATCAGCTCCCTCCGGCACTGATAACAGGACCCTATCCCCTGAATCCAGTCCCGCTTCAACAATGATCTCATTCTCATTCGACTCATCCAGTACGACTACCTGCCTGGTGTTGTTTCTTAGATGGACATAGGTCATACTGTCATTCGAATGAACGGCTTCCAACGGGATGTAGAGGACTGAATCATATGTTTTGGTAATAATTCTATTACTGGTTGTCATGGAAGGCCTGAGGATGGGATCGGATTCGTTCAGCTCAATAACCACTTCAAATACCTTGGCATCTGTATTGGGAAGCTGTTCCCCGATATTGGCCACTTCTGTGACCAGTCCCGTGTATTCTTTTTCAGGAAAAGCATCCACACCTGCCCTGACTTCCTGTCCCACTTTAATCTTGCTGATATCAATCTCATTTACATAGGTCCTGGAGACCATGGTGGACATATCCGGCAGGGTAGCCACGGTCAGGTCCCAGGGATTTATCTCGGAGCCCACAGTTCTTTTCTGTCCTCTCCAATCTCTTTTGTATATGACCATGCCAGGAGCTGGTGCTAGGATAATAAACCGTTGCAGCACATCCTCCATTTGTGCTTTTCTTCTTCGCTGCTTGGCCAGGTCAACCGTGACCTCAGTCATATCGGCATTGTATTGCTGGACCTTTAACTTGTAATTTTTTACCGCCTGAATATAAGCCCGTTCTGTCTTATCAAGGCTGATCTGAGCCGAGCGTATAGTGGCGGGTGGTTCGAACTGGCTCTGCTCGAGGGTGATCTCTGCTTCCTCCATATTAAAATTCAGGTTGATTATTTCATCACGAAGCATCCTGAGCTGGATTGTCGTATCTAGTTTGGTTTTCATATATTCTGATTCCCTTACTTCAAGTTCATCGGATATGTCCTTATAGGAGTTATCAGCCTCGGAACGGTCAAGTGTCGCTACATAGTCCCCTGAATCAACAACAGTTCCTTCCGCAACCAGGTCCTGGATCTTGATGTTTCGGATCCTGAGCTCCCGACTTCTCAAAAGTAAGGGAGCCATAATATCTGTAGAGGTTTGTGCCTGTAATTCGCCTGTAACGGCAACCAAGATCTCGAATTTTCCCTGCTTAACTTTTGTCTCCAGCGGTTTGGCGGAATCGTCTTTGGATGCCAGGGAATAAATGATCGCAGCAGCGATAACCGCAACTAACATGATCAGGAATACCAGGGTACGTCTTTTCATTATATGGTTTGTATTATCAAGTAATAATGCAATAGAATCCGCTAAATTAGACTAAAAATCCCGGATTTGGTTTAATCAGGGTGAGAGCTTATGTTAAAAAAGATTAAAAACCAGCCTATTTGAGGCCTGAGATCAAATCAATTACCTGTTTTGCCAAGCCTTCGGCCACGGATTCGGAACCTGCTTCCGTATAGATCCTGATAATGGGTTCGGTGTTGGATTTCCGAAGGTGGATCCAGCCCTCGGGAAGGTCAATTTTTACACCATCTTCCGTATTGACCGGATAACCTTCATATTTATCCTGCACCTTCTCAAGGATCAATTCTGTGTCAGTCCCAGGTTCAAGCGCCACTTTGTTTTTAGATATTGTATATTCCGGGTATCTTTTCCTTAATTCACTCGCTGTACATCCCTGTGAGGCAAGGAAGGTCAGGAACAATGCGGTACCTGTCAGGGCATCCCTGCCATAATGCATCTCCGGGTAGATCACCCCGCCATTTCCTTCACCCCCGATCACGGCATTGTTTTCTTTCATTACCCGGACCACATGCACCTCTCCCACCGGGGAAGCAAAGTGCTTGCATCCATATTTTTCCGTGACATCCTTCAGGGCCCTGCTCGAGGACAGGTTGGACACCGTGTTGCCGGGTGTTTTACCCAGGATGTAGTCAGCCACGGCTACCAGGGTATATTCTTCCCCGAAGGCCTGTCCCCCTTCATCTATCATGGCCAGCCGGTCAACATCGGGATCTACTACCAGTCCCACGTCAGCCCCATGATCGATTACTGCTGCCGACAATGCCCCGAGATGTTCCGGCAGGGGTTCGGGATTATGCGGAAAGATTCCGCTGGGCTCACAGTACAGTTCCACCACCTCGGCCACCCCTAATTGCTTCAGCAACCCCGGCAGTATCAATCCACCTACAGAATTAACACAATCCACGACCACCCGCAGTCCAGCTTTTGTAATAATCTCCGGATTGACCAGTTCCAGCTCCAGGATCCTGTCGATATGCTTCTGGTTATAACCGGGTACATTGGTGACCTGCCCGATATTTTCCACCGGTGCATAATCATATTTTCCTGCCTCCACGATATCCAGGATCCTTTGCCCTTCAGCGGCAGAAATAAATTCTCCCCGGCTGTTCAACAGTTTCAGTGCGTTCCATTGTCCCGGATTATGGCTGGCCGTAAGGATGATCCCTCCATCAGCCTTTTCCATCAAAACGGCGATCTCTACCGTAGGCGTTGTTGCCAGTTCCAGGTTCAGCACATCCACCCCCATGCCCATTAATGCCCCGCAAACCAGCGTTTCAACCATCTCTCCCGAGACGCGGGCATCCCTTCCAAGCACAACCTTGAGGTCAGGCTTGCCCAAAGACTTCTTAATCCAGGCTGCATAGGCAGATGTAAATTTTACGATGTCCAAGGGTGTAAGGCCATCTCCGGGATCCCCGCCGATGGTTCCCCTGATGCCGGAAATAGATTTGATCAGTACCATGACACAAAGATGCTAACAACGCAAGAATTTTACAATAATCGAGCCAGTCTTTTTCGAACACCAACAGCGTAAAAAAAATCGTAAATTTGGCCTTCATGAAGAATAAATCAAGTTCGGGGAGGCATCAAGCTCCCCAAAAGGTCAGGCTGAACAAGTTTATTGCCAATACAGGTGTATGTTCACGCAGGGAGGCTGATACATTGATACGGTTCGGGTCCATCCAGGTGAATGGCAAAACCATCACCGAACTTGGCACAAAGGTTGGCCCGGGAGATGTGGTCACCCATAACGGAAAGAGACTGCAGGGAGAAAAAAAGGTATACATCCTCCTGAATAAGCCAAAGGATTGCGTTACCACGGTGAAGGATACACATGGCAGGAAGACGGTCCTGGACCTGGTCAGGGGCTGTTGCCCCGAAAGGATCTACCCGGTGGGCCGGCTTGACCGCAACACCACCGGGGTCCTGCTGTTTACCAATGACGGGGCATTGGCGGAAGCACTGACACATCCATCCTATAATCGAAAAAAAGTCTACCATGTCTTCCTGAACAAAAACATGAAAACCGGTGACCTGATGCAGATAAGTAATGGGATTGAACTGGAAGACGGTTTTATCAGGCCTGACAGTGTCCAGTATGCTGATGCGAAGGACAAAAGACAGGTTGGTATGGAGATCCATTCCGGAAGGAACCGCATAGTCAGGAGAATTTTTGAACATCTTGATTACAGGATCGAGAAACTAGACCGTGTGTACTTTACAGGATTGACAAAAAAAGGAGTCTCAAGGGGACACTGGAGACATTTAACCGACAAGGAGATTGCTATGCTCAAAATGTCTGTTCCCGGGAAAAGCAGGAAAAAACCATCACAGGGCCAGCCAATCTAATCAGGGATGCGTAGATCAATGAAAACCGGTATCATATTGCTGCTAAGCCTCTGTATCCTGACACTGGTATCCGGGCAGCAGATATCGGGACAGCCAGAACCTGTCCGGGGACAGATCATTGACACAAGGACCCGTCGTCCGCTGGCCTTTGTGAATATCACCTACCTTGCATCTGGACAGGGAACGGTTTCCAATATCGATGGAGCATTCAGTATTTCCTCTTCACAGGATATAGATTTCCTGAAATTCAGTTATGTGGGCTATCATCCCAGGTTTATTGCAAAGGAGGATATCCGGCCGGGTGAGACCCTGCTTATTGAACTGGACAGGAAAGCCTATGATATAGCCGAAGTGACTATACTACCCGACATTAACCCGGCCCATCGCATCATCCGCCTGGCCAGCGACAACAGGAAGTTGAACGACCCGGAAAAACAGCGGTCCTTTTCTTACACTTCCTACAGCAAGATGTATTTTACCATGGATATCGATTCCATGTTCCAGGCAGGACCAGATTCACTGGAAAGTGAAATGGACAGTTCCCGGCAGGACCTGGAAAAATTCCTCGAAAAACAGCACCTGTTCCTGATGGAGTTCGTGAGCGAACGAAAATTCAAACTCCCGGATAAAAACAAGGAGGTGGTTACGGCTTCCAGGGTTTCGGGGTTCAGGGACCCTTCATTCACCTTGCTGGCTTCCCAGATCCAGTCCACCAGCTTCTATGATGAATTGATCATGATATGGGACAAAAAATACCTGAATCCCATCAGCAAGGGGAGTACTAAAAAATACCTGTTCATCATCGAGGATACCGTGTTTACGGAACAAATGGACTCGCTTTTTGTGATCTCCTACCGTCCGCTGAAGGGAAGGAATTTCGATGGACTGAAAGGTATTCTCCATATCAACTCCAGGGGATATGCCATACAGAATGTGATCGCGGAAGCATCAGAGACAGAAGGAATATTCAGGATCAGGATCCAGCAGAAATATGATTATATTGAGGATCAACAATGGTTCCCTGTCCAGTTGAATACAGATATCATCCTCAGTCCGAAGAATGCCGAGGCAAACGGGAAGCCGGTAAAACTGCTCGGGATAGGTAAAAGTTATCTTTCCGACATTAAGCTTGACCCGGAATTTAAAAACAGGGAATTTGACCACATCGAGCTGGAAGTGGACGATGCTGCCCACAAACAGGAGGAGAACTACTGGTCACAGTACCGGGTGAATCCACTGACCAGGAAAGATTCCAATACCTATCATTTTATTGACAGCGTGGGAGAGGAAGTGCATCTGGACCGTACCCTGAAGATCTTTGAGACTTTTGCCGCCGGCTATATTCCCATCGGGTTCCTGAACCTCGATTACCGCAGCCTGATCCACTGGAACCAGTATGAAGGATTCCGGTTCGGCGCTGCTGCAGAGACCAATGAAAAGTTAGCATGGTGGTTCAGCATCGGCGGCAAGGTGGCTTATGGCAGCAGGGATAAAAGGCTGAAATACGGGGGATATCTAAAATTCAACCTGAACTATAGAAAGGATGCATGGCTCAAATTCAAATATGACAATGATGTTGTGGAAACCGCCGGTTTCAGGTTTCTTGACAAGCCTCCTATAACTTCTTCGGAAATATTCCGCAGCTTCCTGATCGCGGAAAAAGATATCATGGAGGAAAAAGCCCTTGAACTACAATTCCCTGCATTGCGGTATGTGAAAATCAATACTTACCTTTCCCAGGCCACCAGGCTGGTTACTTCTGATTACCGGTATGTGGTGAGCACACCGGAGGGAGAGCAGGAGACGGATCGTTTCCCCATCACCGAAACGGGCGTTTTACTGAGGTATGCACACAAGGAAAAATTTCTTGAAACACCGAGGGGGCACAGGTTGTCTCTGGGTACCAACTACCCTGTAGTTTATGCCAATATTCGCCTGGGACTCCCGGTACTGGGAGGTGAATATGAATATGCAAAAGTTGAAGCCAAGATCACCAAGACCTTTGTCAGCAAATCACTCGGGGACACAAAAATTGCCCTGGCCGGAGGCTGGGCTGACAGGAGCCTGCCCTATCCGCTGCTGTATGCCGGTATTGGAAGTTACGGCATATTTACCATCGAATCCGAAAACAGCTTTGCCACCATGCGGCTCAATGAATTTGTTTCCAACCGTTTTGTCAATTTCCATTTCCAGCAGGATTTCGGCAAACTCCTGTTCAGCCGGGGACAGTTCCAGCCGGGGATCGTACTGGCCACCAGTGTTGGATTTGGACAGTTTACCTATGATCCCAACCATGTTAACCTCGACCAGGAATCTTATGAGAAAGGCTATTATGAATCCGGAGTCCTGTTCAATAATTTATTGCGTCACTGGTTCATTGGTTACGGGCTGGGGGTATTTTACCGGTACGGTCCTTATTCACTTCCCAAAACAATTGATAATTTTGCATTTAAATTCACCATACGCTTTAACCTGTAAAACATTATGTCACACAAGGCAGGATTTGTAAATATCATCGGGAAACCAAACGTGGGGAAATCCACCCTCATGAATGCCATGATCGGTGAAAACCTGTCCATCATAACCTCCAAGGCCCAAACGACCAGGCACAGGATCCTCGGTATTGTAAACGGGAAAGATTTCCAGGTTGTTTATTCAGATACACCTGGACTGATAAGCCCGGGGTATAAGTTGCAGGAGTATATGCTGAAATTCGCCCGGTCTGCCTTCACAGATGCCGACATTATCCTTTATGTGGCAGATATTGAGGATAGTACGGAGAATGCCGGGGAGATGACAGGCCAGCTGAACCAATTAAAGATCCCCTTGCTCATCCTGATCAACAAGATCGACCTGAGCAATGAGGGACAGGTAAGCACCCTTATCAATGATTGGCAAACGGCAGTACCTGATGCGACCATCATTCCCATTTCAGCCCTTGAGAAATTCAACCTGGAGAAAATATTTATGCTGATACTGGAAAGTTTGCCGGAATCCCCGCCATTCTATCCAAAAGATGAATTGACGGATAAGAGTGAGCGGTTCTTTGTATCAGAGATCATCCGGGAGAAGATCCTTATGAATTATCAGCAGGAAGTACCCTATGCGGTGGAAGTTGAGGTGGAAAGTTTCAAGGAATCTGACAAGATCATCAATATTCGTTGCATTATTTATGTGGAACGTGAGTCGCAGAAGGGAATCCTGATCGGACACCAGGGACAAGCCCTTAAGAAAGTAGGATCAAAGGCCAGGGTTGATATGGAGAAATTCTTTGAAAAGAAGATCTTCCTGGAGATGTACGTAAAGGTTAAGAAAGACTGGAGAAATGACGAGCGGATATTGAGACAATTCGGGTACAATCCCAAATAGTAAAAAATCATTTATGGGAAATATAGTTGCCATAGTAGGAAGGCCGAATGTAGGCAAATCCACCCTCTTCAACCGTTTGACAGAGAGTAAAGAAGCCATTGTGGATGAGATAAGCGGGGTGACGCGGGACCGCCACTACGGGAGGTCAGAGTGGAATGGCCGGGAGTTTTCGGTCATCGATACCGGGGGCTATGTAACAAATTCCGAGGACGTTTTCGAGAAAGAGATCCGTAAACAGGTGCTGCTGGCGCTCGATGAAGCCAGCGTTATCCTATTTGTAGTTGATGTGGAAAGCGGCATTACCGACCTGGATGAAGCGGTGGCCGGTATGCTTCGAAGGATAGACAAGCCTGTATTGCTGGCGGTCAATAAGGTGGATAATAATATGCGTAGCTATGAGGCGAATGTGTTCTATAAGCTGGGATTGGGGGAGATATATACCATATCCTCCATCAACGGAAGCGGTACGGGAGACCTGCTTGATGTCCTGGTCGATAATTTTGCAAAAGAGGAAATAACCGAGGAGAAGGAAGTCCCAAGATTTTCCGTAGTCGGAAGACCCAATGTTGGAAAATCAACCCTGATAAATACCCTCATCGGGGAGGAAAGGAATATCGTTACACCCATTGCCGGTACTACCCGTGATTCCATACTGACCCGGTACAGTAAATTCAACCATGACTTTTTCCTTATCGATACAGCGGGACTCAGAAAAAAAGGCAAGGTATCGGAAGACCTGGAATTTTATTCCGTACTGCGTTCCATACGGGCCATAGAAACGGCAGATGTTTGTCTTTTGCTGATCGATGCCACACGCGGCATAGAGGGTCAGGATGTGAACATACTGCACCTTATCATCCGGAACCGCAAGGGAGTGGTACTTCTGGTGAATAAGTGGGACCTGGTCGAGAAGGAGACCAATACCATGAAGGAATTTGAAAAGATTATCCGTGAGAAATGTGCCCCTTTCCAGGATTTTCCCATAATTTTCATTTCTGCCATCAATAAACAAAGGATATTCCGGGTACTGGAAACAGCCATGGAAGTTTTCCATAACCGCATGCAGAAAATACAGACTTCCGTCCTTAACAAATACATGCTGGAAGCCATCGAAGCACACCCGCCACCTGCCCACAAGGGAAAATATATCAGGATAAAGTATGTCTCACAGCTGCCGACACATGCCCCCACTTTTGCCTTCTATGCGAACCTGCCCCAGTATATCCGGGATTCCTATAAACGCTACCTGGAAAACCGGATGCGTCAGAAATTCAAGTTGACCGGAGTACCCATACAGATCTTTTTCAGGAAAAAATAGGTTTCCCCGAAAATAATGAAACTAATATTATTTCGTTGTAAATTTACAGGCATAATTAAAGATTAAATTGAAACGGATATTATATACCATGGTCATTGCGACACTGGCACTGGCTGGCTGTCCCACTCCAAAGACACTGCCCGATGTACCGAGGGTCGAATTCAAGAGTTTTATCCTTGAAAAGAAGATCAATGCCCTGAACCAGGAGATCCTGACCGGAACCCTGACATTTGATTTTGAGGATGGAGACGGAGATATTGGGTTTGAAGCTTCCTTCGACAGCATTAATGCGCCGGATTCAGTAAAATACAATCTCTTCCTGACCCTGCATGAAATGGTCAATGGCGTTTACCGGGAAGTGGATACCTCTGAACTCCCGACCCCTCCATACTACCGGATCCCGCCACTTGACAGAGAGGGACAGAATAAAACCCTGAAGGGAGAGATCAGCGTGGATATCGAATATTTTACCATCGAATATGATACCCTGCGGTACTCGTTCTACATCCTAGACAGGGCATTCAACAGGAGCAATGTGGATACCACCAATGAGATCATTTTTATAGATTGGAAATAAACCCGGACTACCTGAAAGGATGGTCAGGCCAAAGGGCTGGTCAGATTTCAATGCCCATGAACAATACATCATCCACCTGGTCATTGTCCTCCTTCCAGATCTCAAAATTGTTCTTGATGTAATTGTATTGTTCCTCCATGGTTTTCTCATGAATATCCCTCAACATGTTCTTTACACGGACCATTTTGAATTTTTTACCCAGTGGTCCGCCAAACTGGTCGGGATAACCGTCCGAGAACATGTATATTTTATCCCCCTTCATCAACTGGTATTCAAAGGTTTCAAATACCTTGTCTTCCTTTTCGTATTGTCCGCCTACAGAACTCCTGCTACCCCTGACATAGGTCTGTTCACCTGAGCGGTAAATGATCATGGGCCTCATAGCGGAAGATATTCGCAGGAGTTTTGTCTTCATATTGATTTCCGAAACAATGATATCCATTCCGTCATTGGATCTTTCCGCTTCAATATTCTGGTTCAGGGCAGACATGATCTCCTGGTCAAGCATCTCCAGCAGGGATGCCGGCGAATCAACTTCTTTCCTTGCCGTGATATCTTTGATCAGCGTCGTACCGATCATTGACATGAAAGCGCCGGGCACACCATGCCCGGTCGAGTCTGCACATATAACCATAAACCTGTTATCATCCATCTGGTCATACCAGTAAAAATCACCACTCACGATATCACGTGGCTGGTAGAATACAAAAGAACCTGAAAAAGTCTCCTGTAGCTTACTGATAGGAGGAAGTATGCTCGCCTGTATCCGCTGGGCATAATTGATACTGTCCGTAATGTCCTTGTTTTTGATCTCTATCTCGTCTTTCTGCATGACTACCTCGCGGGTCCTTTCATCCAGCCTCTTCTGCAGGATCTCCTGGAATTGTCTGGCCTTTCTTTCCCGGTATTTAATTATCACCAGGAAGAAGGATATAAGCATCAATATGGCTATGGTAATGAACCACCAGGTCTTCCAGATGGGGAGCTTGACCCTGAGCCTGAATTCAATGGGGACTTCCGTACCGACATTCTCGCTGTTGTAGGCCATGAGCATGAAGGTGTAGTTCCCGTCCTCGATGCGCGGGTACTGTTCATAAACCTTGCTTGTCGGATCGGACCAGTCATCATAACCATTCAGTTTGTACTGGTAGGTCACTTTCTCAGAGGCTGCATAATTCAATCCTATCCATTCTATCCTGACCTTATAAATGCCATAGGGCAGTACGATGGGTTTGGAAAAATCATATTCCTTATCCTCTATATTCACGGAGATGATACTAGTTAGCGGCGGGGTCAGGTTCCTCCTTTCCTTCTTCGTGTCAAACTGGACAAGTCCATCCGAAGTGCCAAACAGGACAACTCCATCCGATGTGACAGCCGAAGCATTCGGCTGGCAGTCCCCGTTTATCCCGCTCTCAGTCCCATAGGTTACAACAATCCGCCGCTCAAGATCCAGCTTGCTCAGTCCAAGCCTGTGTCCGACCCAGATATTGCCCTGATGGTCATCCACGATACTGTAACAGGCCGCGGACTTCAGTCCATTGTAAGTGGAATAATGCTCCAGGGTGTCAGCCAGGAACTGGAATATCCCGTCATTGGCCGTGGCAGCCCAGAGGTTCCCATATTCATCTTCTGTGATGGAAATGAATTCAAGAACGACCATTTGCTCCGCTGAGATCGCATACTCCTTTTCCGTATTGACAGATACAATACCGTTGCTGCGGGTAGCGATCCAGGCATTTCCCTCGGAATCTACAAATACATCATTGATCTTGTTGTGGGGTATCCTGGGACCGATTCCGAAGCGTTCCATTTTACCCGTTGCAAAATTGATCGAAAATACACCATTATTGGTGGCCATCCATATGATCCCGCCCGCACCGTCAATGGCATTCACAATATTCTCAAGTGAGTTCTGTGATATAAAATACCTGGAGATCACCCCCTGTTCCACATTCATCCGGTAGAGGCCGCTGTTGCCTGTACCAATCCACAAATAACCGTTTTCGTCCTCGAACAGGGCCGTGATTTCATCCTGCGGGAGTCCGTTGCCAGGGCCGAATTCCTGCATGGTGGACTGCAAACCTGTATTATACCTGACCAGCTTGCCGTTCCCTGCCATCCAGAATCCTTCTTCATCAGTAAGTACAGCAGACAGGGTAGTCCCCGTCTGATCCTGGTAATCATGGAAGGTGAATGCCTCATCGAAAAGCCCGGCCAGTCCGTTCCCGTATGTACTGATCCAGATATTCCCTTCCAGGTCCTGGAAAACCTCCGTAGTATATCTGGAACCCAATCCGTTGTGTTCGCTGAAATTGACAAATTCCGTAATGGTCATGTTATCCACCCTGACTGCCAGTTTGTACACGCCTTCCCCGCGGGTGCTGAGCCAGAGGTAACCGTCCCTGTCGACCATAATGGACATGATGGATGTATACTTTAATATGTCATCATTCCCGATCTTTTCAACAGAGGAAGAAGCGGCATCGTTTTCATCAAGTTTCAAGGCATGAAGCCCTTCATCCTGTGATCCTATCCAAAAAAGACCTCCCTGACCATCATAGACAATGTCCGTGATCTGGGTACTGGGGGCGGCTGAAATTTTTGACTGGTAAGTGATGGTATCAGCAGTAAAATCATAGCCATAGAGATGCAATCCGTCAAAGGCCCCGACGAGTAATTGTCCTGCCGGCGTAAAACAGATAGAAGAGATCAGCTTCCGCTTGAATGGTTCCTGGATAATCTCCACACCATGATCTTCACCAATGATGATCAGTCCCTGGTTCTGGGTGGCGAACACAATACGCCCGTCCGGATCTTCCGTAATATCATTGATGGTGCTGGTGATCTTGTCTCCCGTATTCATTACCAGGAACTTTGTGCCGTCATACAAAGTTATGGAACCATCATTATGGCCAAACCACAGGTTGCCTTCTGAATCCCGGTAACTCTTTTTTACAAAGGCATCAGGGAGGGAATCTGCCTCAAAATCCCCGTCAAATTCAAAACCGTTGTACCTGCACAAGCCCTCTCCCGTACCCAGCCAGATGTATCCCTTCTCATCCTGGTTTACAGTATAGACAAAAGGATGGCAAATACCGTCCTTAACCCCGTATTGCCTGAATTTGTAATTCTGTGCATGCAGGGAAAAAGCCGTTACAACGAGGTAGAGGGTGAAGCTCAGGAGGAGGAATACTTGCTTCATTTTGAATCCGGGTTAGCTGCTAATTTGATGACTTTTTCTGTGAAACGCCTATGGAATATTTATACTTCGGAACCCCGCCAATGGGAATTACGAAAAAGGGCATATATTCACCATATTGGTTTTGTACTGTAATGACCACATTATTGTTACGCACGGCAGGGGATTTTTTCTTGTGGAATTGCAGGTCCAGTGATTTTGTGGCCTCCCCTTCCAGCACGGCAAATTCATCTTCGCTCCAGTGGTCTTCACCTGAAACTGAACTGATCTGTCCCCTGCGAGCATAGGAAACGATCCTGATCAGGCCATCATTGTCCCAGTCAAAATTCCGCTGTTTTACAGATATGGCCCGGTCATCCACGAAAGGATAGATATGGGAAACCTCATTGGGATTATTATGCATCCTGAAGGAGTATTCATAGGCAAATGCATTCCCTCCTTCCACATCCCGGTTTTTATCGGGATCAGTGGTAAGAAAGAACCTGTACATGTTCCCGTCATCTCCTTCCACTCCTTCCACGATGATCTTAAAAACATACTCCTGCCACTGATCTACAAACTCGCCTTCTGTCGGATTAAAGGGCCCGAATGTATACCAATCGTTATCATATCTGGAATCATCGCCAAAAGATTTAAATGCCAGCAGGTTCCCGCTTTTATAATTGCCAACGGGATTAATGCCTTTGGCATCATCCGGCTCCCAGCAATCTTCTCCACCGAATATCTCAAAGGTTGTTTGGGTATCAAAAACACCATTGACCTCATCATGGTCCCCTCCACAATCCGGGTCCCAGATCCGTATATAAACGGGATCTGTATATTCCTTCGGTATCCTGAAAAAGAAAGTCAGGCTGAAATCATCATCCCCCCAGGATGTTTCTGCCCTGTTACCGAAAGTCATCAGGTAAGGGATGTTTTCATCACCGGCAGGTACAGGCTGTGCAGCTGTATTATGGGCAAAACTGACCAGCAGCAAGAGGATAATATTTCTTGTTAAAATGTACAATATTTATCAGTCTCTGATATCAACGGGCAAAATCCGTGCAAAGTATTTATTCCACACTAAAATAGTCAATGATGATAATGATCACTCATTGATTTATCAACAGTTAGCATAAGCGGATCAGGTTTATTTACGGAATGCGGAAGAAAAAGTTTGAGACATTTCATAAAATGGATGGACCCGTGGGATTTGTGGCATTAATTCTCCTCTCTGACAGCCGTTATGCTTCCCTCCCTCGGAATCACCACAATTTCCTTGAATGAACAAGCCTTTTGAACCTCTTCGGGCGTATCAGCAATGCTGGTAACTCCGAGGCGGACATTATATTTGCCGGGCTTATGCCAGGTATATGTAACCGTTGAATCAGAGACCCGGGTCAGATCCCCCATGTCCCAATAGAACCGGTCGATCTGGAAATTTTCCAGGCTGGTCCTGTTCCCGTCAAGCGCTATGGTCTCATTTACATATATAGTGTCGGGTGAGGTAATATACACCTGTTCTATATTGACGATATTCAACTCATAAGTAGCTTCGTTGAACATCACCTCCCCTGAAATCATATCAATAACATTCAACTGTATATTGTAATCACCAATGCCACGGAAACAATAGTCAACTGATTCCTGACGGAACCTGTTGTCTTCAATCAGCCACTCATACTTGAAATTCGTTGTATCCATGTCCATTGTCCCCGCCTCATAAAAGGTAAAACAATAATTATTTTCCTCTTGCAATTTACAGGAATCGAAAGCAGGGACATCCAGATTGAATTCATAGATACTGTTGGTCCGCGCCCTTTCCCTGTTGGACGTAAGATAACCCTGTGTATGAGCGGAATCGAGGGCTACAAAATAGCCTTCATTCCGGCGGGTGTTAAGGGGAGCAGGCAGGTTTACAGGCGTGATCCACTCACCGTCTACATTTTCTGTATAATAGATATCATATCCTCCCTGTCCGGGATGATCATTGGAGGAAAAGTACAGCCGCCCGTTTTCATGGTATACCGGGTATATCTGATGCCTCCGGGTATTGACTGCGGGTCCCAGGTTAACAGGATCTCCCCATGCATTCCTCCCCATCGTACATACATAAATATCAAATCCACCCTCACCACCAGGCATATCCGAGGCAAAAAACAACATGTTCCCATCTTCACTCAGGCTGGGATGGATCAGGTTTACTGCAGGGTCATTATGCTGGAAAGGCTGGACACCTGTCCATTGTCCACCAGCATACCCGGCATAATAAATTCCCGCATTGGCCATGGCATTCTTGCTCCCTGCATCATAATTCCGGGTAAAAAACATGCGGTTCCCCCTGGCATTAAAGGTGGCCCAGCCATGGTTGATATTCACATCTGTCAGTTCATTGGCAAAGATCATGGGTTCTGACCATTCATCCTCTCCCAATGGCCTGACAATAAACAGATTTGCGGCGAACTGGTTCCTTTCTCCTGTGGAGATTTTACCGAATTTAATGCGCTTCTCTGCTGTAAACACGATATTCCCCTGATAAGGAATGGGCGCATATTCATAATACTCCCGGGTGGAAAACGCAGACCTTTCCACGGTATATAACTCCTGTGCATGACAGGGATCAGGGCTGACAATAAGCAGGAAAAGAATCCAAGTATATTTAAAACTACTTTTCATGATTACCAGAAATATCCTGGACTAACGACTTTTAATTTTTTATTATAGACCAACCTCAGTAATATCTCGTGCGATCCGCTGGTGAACCCGACCAGGTCACCGGTCGGGAATTCATATGCATAACCAAGCCTGAGCCATTTCTGGAACTGGAACTCCACCAGGCCCACAATACCGTTGGGCTTGTAAGAAGCCCCCAGCCATAACATATCATTGAACAGGATAAAATTCAGGGTGGCCTGGTAAACCAATGGGGAATTATGTGTATAGGTAACCAGGGCCGACGGTTTGATCCTCAGGTTATCCGAAGCCGTAAATATATAGCCCCCGACAAAAGTATAATTATAATTGGCCACATCATGGTCAAAGGTATTAGAGCCGGTGGGTGGGAAAAAGAAATCCGGGATGGATAATCCGACATAATAATCAGCGGTGAACCAGAAGACACCCAGTCCGAAATTCGGGAACCACCGGCTTTCGTCAAGCTGTACCGGGTCGTTGGGATCCCTGAACTCAGCCCTGGTCAGACTACGGCTGTAATTGTTCACCCCACCCCTGAGTCCGAGTCCCAGTTTCCCCTGTCCGATCGGGATCCTGTAATTATAGTAGCCATATACATTCGTATTGGTGTTCACCCCGTAGGTGGACGAGGTTGCCAGTCCACCGAGGGCCACCCTGCCTTTCAACCAGTTAATGGGCGAATCGAATGACATGGCCATCAGGTTCCCTGCGCCTGGCATGCCGGCCCAGTTGATGCCATACATCAGTGAACCGGACATGGCTTCCTTGGTACCCGCATAACCCGGATTGATCAGCAGGGTATTCATCATGTACATGTTCACCGGGGTATAATGCTTGGTGTTCTGTCCCCGTACAAGCGTGAAGATCATCAATAAGCTGGCCGATATGATTATAAATTTTCTCATGCCTATTGTGTCGGTCTTACCAGTTCAAAATAACCCTTATACTCGTATGTTTGTCCCGCGTATTTCACTGTCAGGACATAAAAATAGGTGCCATCTGCTGCCTCATTCCCACTATCCAGTTTGCCATCCCACCAGAGGTCATCGGTCAATATCCCCCCTGGTTTCTTTTCTATCCTGTGTATCATAACTCCCTGACGTGTAAAAATGCTCATCGTGAACTCATCCGCATATTCGAGTCCGTCAAGCTGGTATAAATCATTTATGTCATCGTAATTCGGTGAGAAAGCCGTATACAGTGCAATATCTCTTCTTTCGATTATAGTGGTAGCAGATGTAGCGGGGCATTTGACATTTTGCACCGTCCACTGGAACTCACTGACATTTTCCTCGTTCAGGTCGTTTTCACCAAAAGAAACATATACATTCGGATTGTGCCTGTCATTTTCATCCATCTGAGCCGTCCCATTGAGGCGTGTCCAGGTTCCCTGTCCCGCTGTAGCTGGCACGGCCCACAACCGGGTATTGGGTGCGAAGTACAGTATGGAATCCTCACTCAGGACAAATGCGGGATCTGGTTCTTCAAACAGAACGACCAGGGTATCGCTGCTTTCAAGCACACAGCTCCCATTGAGTTCGGACCAGCGAATGGTGGTCTCCGCCTTGTCCTTGCCCAGCAGATCTGTAGAGATTTCCGTTTCGCTACTGGTAGAATCTTCGAATGTGAAACCCGGATTCTGGGTGGACCACCAGCCGGTTGCCGTGGCGCTGATGGGATCACGCGCTGTGACCGTTAAAAATGGACCACAGACAGAATCGGCTTCCAGCAGTAACAGCGGTTCAGGCTTTCTGCTGATCCGGGCAGTGGGAGTTACATCCGGCAGATCAGCCTGATAGCTGAAACATATATTGTTGTCAATCAGGTCTGTGATGGTGATGGTATAATTGGTAATGTCTTCGGAGTAAAGTTGAACGGTAAAACTTCCGCCGGAGGCCAAAGATGACCCGGCACTGTCATTATCCAGTTTGTTGTACCGGCCCACGAATGGAGGTGTACCCGTCAGTTGGACAGGTATGTTAAACAGTACCGGGTTGATCCCGTCATAACATTCCACCAGGTGATCGACGGACTGCAGGGAAATGGTGGGCCTTGGATTTACATTGAGTGTAACAGAATCGGTAACATCATGACAGGCGCCGGACCAGACGTTACGCCTGTAATAGGACCTGATGGTCATGTCCTCTGATATATAGGTACTCTCTGTATTGGGACTGTTGTCCAGGGGTGCATCCTGCCACAGTTGTGAGCCGGTATTGAATTTCTCCCAGAGGAATGTATAAACCTCTTCATCCCCTCCTGTCAGGTCCAGGCCTCCGGTACCCGTGATAGAATCCCCAATGTTTTCACATGCTTCAGAAATGGGGAGATTCTCGTTAATGATGTTGTTCTGAATATCATTCTGTACAACCACGGCCAGTAAATTGCTGGTATCAATGCACACCCCTGATTCTATGACCCTGCTGAAGAAAGTGGTATCAGTCAATGCTGATGCCTGGTAGCCGGCCTGGTCGTTCACCCCGCCTGCGTCTTCCCAGCCGGACTGGCCGGACCTTGATTTCCAATGGTATGCATAAATCCCGGTTCCCCCGCTCACCGGCGATCCATCCTGGGTAAAGGGAAGGGGCTGGGTATTATAACAAACCGTATCATTACCGGTAACCAGGTTATTCAATATCCGGAGATGAACATTGTACAGGGATGTCGAACTTGTATCCCAGCATTCCCCGGAATTGACGATCCTCCGGAACCAGGTAGTGTCAGAAAGCGGTGCCGGGGCATAAGCTGCTTCGTTCCCGCCTGCCGAGGGTGTCCAGGCCGCCTGATCCAGGCTCTCTTCCCACAGGTAGGCATAAACCATATCGTCCCCGCCGCCGATGTCAAGGGCCGGACGGATACTCCCTGGGTCGGTCCCTTCACATACCAGGGTATCTAAGGGCTCCAGCATATTGTTGATGATCTCAGGCTGTACCTGTATGGTAAGTACATTACTGGCATCCACACAGGCATCCTGTGCTGCACCGCCGGAGCTGGCCACCCGCCGGTAATAATGGATTGTTGCAGTATCCAGATTACCCGGGCCAAAATACATATCCGTACCCTGTTCAACCCAGCTTGTTGAACCGTATCTCAGCTGCCAGGAATAAGCATAAGTGTTGTCTCCCCCGCTGAGTGCAGCACCGAACATGCTGTCTGCCGCTGAATACTGGCATATAAGCTGATCGTCCGTTATCTGGTTCCCGCCGATGGTATCCAGTACTTCGATGGTCAGGGAGTCACTGTAATGTGTGCAGGCACCCGAGCTGACTTTTCTCCTGAAATAGGTCGTTTCCTGCAGGCCGGCAGGATACCTGTAACCCGCAAGGGTATCATCCTGGGAGGATGCCCATCCGCCGGTTCCGGTCCTGTTTTCCCAGAGGTAATAATAGAACAATCTGTCACCGCCTACAGGATCCGTCCCGGTCATGGTATCCGGTCGTACATCCCAGCATATGATATCATCCGGGGATATGACATTGTTGCTTATGGTGTCATGTACATAGATAAAAACTACCCCGCT
>SDBT01002384.1_pt1 | contig 33227 bp, 40 predicted proteins | sample 2277101 | NCBI WGS metagenome assembly SDBT01 (sample SAMN10404973, study PRJNA504765) | marine sediment metagenome | isolation source: marine sediment core GS10_PC15, 103 cmbsf | place: Arctic Ocean: Southern Knipovich Ridge | collected 2010
CGCAAGCCTATCAGTGACATGCAGTTTAAACGCTACCTCGGCAAGATAGTCGAGATAACGGTGGCCGACCATGTTTTCGGGGGAACCGATAGAACCCTATTAGACGCAAAGGTTTGGGGTTTACTCCACTCGTTCGACGATGTAAAGGTCATCATACAGATGTGGCAAATTCCGGGAGAGGGCGACTTGGGTGCCGAGTTTGCCGCCCTCCTTCGCCCTGCTGTCACTAGTATCAGGGAGTTGAAGTAATGCGTAAATTCGGATCTATCGGACTTATTGGTGTTGTCATAGTTATATGCTCACTGGTAGTTCTAAATGGCTTTCTGGCTATGTCGTCTGTCCCCGCACCAGATCCCTTTAGTGGCGTCCTGATCGTGAATACGGACGACGGGCAGGGATCGTGCGTTGTGGTGGCCCAGGATGGGGAATGGACCTACGCTTTAACTGCGGCCCACGGTGTAGCTCCTGACATGGTTGTGGATGCCGAGGCGTATGAAGCCGAGAGCGTGCGGGTAGACACCGAGCAGGACTTGGCTCTGATCCGGTTTAAAAGCCCGGAGACGTATATGGTCTACGACTTCTCGCGGCCCGTCACGGGTGAGGCATGCACGACGGTCGGCTGGTATAACGGCGGGCTGTTCGTCTATATGGGCAACGTCGTGGCAGTCGAGTTTGAGGGACACACTATATCCAACACCGGGGCAATTCCGGGACTCTCCGGGGGTGCTCTGCTCAACAAGGACAATGAAATAATTGGTATAACGATTGGGATATTTACTTATGGCAGGGATATGCTCGACAGCACGGCCATATACGTTCCGGCCCGTTATGCTGAAGCAATGGTCATAATGATCGGAGACTAAAGATGGCGGGTTATAACGTACATGGTGAGTCCATTACTGACGGCAACGCAAGTGCGGGTATTGCCGTGTCTCTCTATGAAGCCGGATCTGTCACGGCACGGACGCTCGGGACCAAAGAGGTTCTGCATGTTACCGACGTGGATGTTTACTGTGAGAACGGTGGTGATGTATTCCTCGTTGCGGATGGCAAGGTAGCGGGCGAGTACCTTATCAATGCGAATCTGGACGCCAAGGGAGGCGTGAGCAAGCATTATGCGAATCCCTTTATATGTGCTCCTGGAACGACGCTGGTATTCTACGGAGCATCGGGCGGTCGCAATGTCTGTCTGATCCAAGGCTTCATCACCGAGGCGTAAGAATGTTCAGGAAGATCATAGGTAGCGGGAATATCGTTGTACCATATCTCCGGTTCACGACCAGCAGCGGAGTGGACCTCGACCCCACTATGTCCGCGTCTACGGCAACCTTCCAATGGATAAGTCCCGACGGATCAATCTCCACAGGCACGACGCCGAATCCGACCCTGGACCAAACCGGGGTATATACACTTAAATGCAGCGATTGGGCAAATTGCACGACATTCGACTGTCGCACGGATAACTTAACCAAACTGGACAATTTGTTCCTGCTCCGGGATGCGTTGGTTAATCTTTACTGCTTCGGTAATGCTCTGACCATGTTGAACGCGAGTGGATTAGCCACTGTACAAACAATACTTTGTTATGAGAACGATCTTACGACAGTGATGCTCCCGGCGACGGATACGCTGACCAATATTAACATCCGGGATAATACGTCTCTCACCGAACTGGATCTTTCTATGGTCCTCAAATTAGAGACGTTGGGGGCCAAAGGATGTGCTCTCGAAACGATAGAGCTTGCATCGCACACCGCATTAGATAGCATAACCGTCTACGACAATGGTTTCTCCCAGGCAGTAGTGGACAAGGTTCTTGCCGATGTGGTCACGGCGGGCGTGAGTGGCGGGTCACTGAACATGGGCGGATCGAATGCTATTCCTTCTGCTGCGGGATTGGCATCCAAGGCTACACTCGACGGCGATGGTTGGACCGTTACAGTGAGTACATAATGACGCCGAAAGAACGAACGACACTGAAGCCGTTTGACGTTGTAATAAACGACGTGAAATACTGCATCATGGCCTATGGAATCAGTCATGCCCTGCGAATAGCCGCTAACTTTGTCGCGGATGATGACTGTGTCGTAGTGCATCCAGAGGAAAAAGAACAATCAAGCGTTTAACGGATTATCTCGAAACAATCGGCAAAGAGATACACGATAGCGGTTATGCGGATGCCACGGGTGTAATCCGTCCTATTACGAAGGACGAGCAACTCGCCCGCGAGGTGTGGAATCAAGCCTTGGGCCATGAAGAGGAAGTGACGAATGCTGACGGGACCGTAACCCATCGCGTTTTTCCGCCCGATCCTAAAGCCCAACAATTCATTTTCGAGAGGCGTGAGGGTAAGTTTGTTACCCCCGCAGAGGAACGGTCGATCTCGCTCTTGGAGAAGATTTCCGAGATTGCGAAGGCCGGTATGAACGACATGGCACAGGAAGCATTGAATGAACCAAGCGACGATAGAGAACCCGACGCTTAGAACGCCGTTCCCGGACTCGCCGGATCTGTGGATTGATCCGGTTACTGGGTTGTCGGTGCCTAAGAGCAAATCAGCAAATCTGAGATGGCGTATGAGCCTTCTTGAACGTGCTGCTGAGGACGAGGGGTTCCAGTCGGAATTGTTTACTGCGTCTGCTGAGTCCATCTTATTCTTCATTAACGCCTTCGTGTGGACTTATCGGCTGTTCGTCGTAACCCCCGAAGGGATAATGAAGCAGTGTTCGTCCAACCAAGCCCACGTTCCGTTCATTACCTGGGAGATCCAGGACGAGCATATACTGGAAATCGAGACAGCCATAAATGATGGCTTCGATTTGCTTACCGATAAATCGCGTGACATGGGTGCGACGTGGGATCATATCGTCGCGGTCTACCATCAATGGCTGTACAAGGCCGACCGTAGTTTCCTGATCCTGTCCCGTAAAGAAGAGTGCGTGGACTCCACCGGCAAGAAGGGAATTAACAACCCTGCTGACCCCGGTACGCTGTTCGGGAAGGTGGACTACATCTCCATGTGGCTACCCCAGTGGATGATACCCATGCACACGCGAACGACGATGCACATGAAGAATCTTGCGAATCGGTCACGTATAGATGGAGAATCGGCCAATGCTACAGCGGGATCATCGGATAGGCGAACGGCAATCTTACTTGACGAAATGGCGAAGATGTCTGAGGGAGAATCCATCAAGAGATCCACTCGTGATGTCACCGCATGTCGTCTTGCAAACTCTACGCCAAATGGTGCAGGTACCGCGTTCTCTCAGTGGCGACTTAGCGATACTGTAAAGGTGTTTGTATTACCCTGGTGGGAGCACCCGGAGAAGGGCCTGGGTCGCTATACGGAAGTGGACGAGGACACGGGCAAAACCAAGGTTAAATCCCCCTGGTATATTCATGAGTCAGCTATCCGAACCCGCAAGGAAATGGCAATTGAGATCGACATGGATCATGTCGGCTCGGGCGAAACCTTCTTCGAGTTAGATGTGATTGCCAAGCATAAGAAACAATTTGCATCGGCACCGCCTGTTACGCAGGGGTACAGCCTTGGGTTTAAACGGGAAGTAGCGGTCAAACAAATACCACAGATCATTCTCAAAAATGACCTGACCACAATTGATTCGCGATTCATGTTAAACGGCCCGTGGAAATTCTTTATGGAATTGGTTGACGGCAGGCCGGATCAAACTCTCGATTTCGTGTTCGGTATCGACATCGGCAAGGGCATGGGTGCGAGCAATTCGGTCATTTCCGTGGGTTGCGTACAGACCCGTCGGAAGGTCGCGGAGATGGCGACTGCTTCCCTGGCCCCGCATGACTTCGCACTGGTGGCTGTGGCTTCGGCCCTGTGGTTCGGGGGCTCGCAGCGTGGGCATCGACCGTTCTTCATCTGGGAGTCCAACGGTGATCCGGGTATTTACTTTGGTAAGATGGTGGTCCGGACACTCAGGTATCCGAACGTCTATCGGGATCGGCATACGGTGGATAAGATCCGTAAAGCCAAAGCCGTGAAGTACGGATGGCACAGTTCGACCGACAAGAAGGCGGATCTCCTGAGCGACTATCGCAGGGCGTTGGCCCACGGGACATTTGTTAATCCGTCGGTCATAGCCCTGAATGAAGCAGAGACATATGTTTATTTTCCTGGTGGGCAGATAGGTCCGGCCTCGTTGCAGTTGGAAAATGCGGCAGCCCGTAAGACCCACGGCGACAGAGTGATTGCCGATGCCCTATGCAACATGGGGATGGGCGAATCGAGGGTTCGGAGCAGGACGGTTATAGAGCCCCCGCAGAATTCGTTCGGGGGTCGTTACGGTAAATGGCAAAAGACCAGGAAAACTCGCAAAACAGAGAAGAAGTGGGACTTCCGTAACTTCACCGGGTGAGACTAATGAATTTATCCGCTAGAACTTTGCAAGAATCCGCCATGAATGGCTTTAAACGCCTACGAAATTTCCGGGCGGCTCGGGTAATGTTCATCAAAGCGTACACCGGACAGTATTACGACAAAGATTACGGCGAACTTGGGGACGAACCCCTTAATCTAGCCTTTACCGCGATTCGTGCGTTAGTTCCCAATATCATTACCCGCAATCCGAAGAACGTGGTAGGCTCCGACTACCTGATGTACCGCGAGTATGGAAATTTGATGGCCCTGGCATTGGATCTAGTGTCCAAGAAGCAGAAGTTGCCTGATACGCTGCAACGCGGCCTCGTGGATGCGATCTTCACGATGGGTATTTTCAAAGTTGGCCTCATGTCCTCGGATTCCCTGGTATACTTCGGGGATGAGGGTGTTGATCCGGGTGAACTCGTCATCGACAACGTGGACTTCGATAACTTCACCTTTGATCCCAAGACGAAGCGGTTGGATAAGGCGGCTTTCCTTGGGGAACGGATTAGAGTCGAGCGTGACGAACTTCTGATCTCCGAACTGTACGATAACGATATTATCTCGGCACTCCCGTCCTCGGCGGATATAGAATTGCGTCGGGTGCAGACCGTAGCCAACCTATCGAATAGACAAGTCAGCAGAAGTAACATGGATAAACTGCATGACTATATTGATCTGCTCGAATTGTGGTTGCCCGGTCCCAACGTGCTCGTGACCCTGCCGTATGAGGGATCAACACATGGTAAATTCTTACGGGAAGAGACATATGGTGGCCCGAAGGAAGGGCCGTATACGTTCCTGACACTTACCCCGCCTGTGCCGGATAATCCGATCCCGGTGCAGTTGGCCGGTGTGTGGCACGATCTGCATACTATCGGGAATCGCATCACTAAAAAGACCTTGAATCAGGCCGAGGCCCAGAAGGACGTTTTGGGTTATCAGCGAGCGATGGCGGATGATGCTCAGGAACTCGTGGAAGCCCGGAACTTGGATGCTGTCCCGATGGACGATCCGCAGGGTGCTCAGATGTTCTCGTTCGGCGGGCAGAACCCGAGAAACGAACAGATGATTGCTCAAATTCTGAATTGGTTCGATCAGTTCAGTGGCAATACGAGCATGCTCGCCGGAGCACAAATGAATACGAACGTGGCGACGGTGGCGAATATCCTCAGCCAGAATGCGGCTACCGGCGTGACGTATATGCGGGATCAGGCATATGCGGCGACCAAGGACTTAATGAGAAAAGCTGCGTGGTATCTTCACACTGATCCGATCATCAAGATGCCCCTTATCCAGCGAGAGGTGATCCCAGCGGAATATGAAATTACCGCTAATGAAATAAAGATGATTAGTCCCGCCAAGACACAGGAGACGCAGGTATTTCTCACGCCCGAAATGCGGCGTGGGGACTGGTTGGACTTTGCGTTCAGCATCGAACATGAGTCTATGGCCCCGATTAACTGGCAATTCCGGTTGCAGCAGTTAGAGGTGTTTGCGATCAAGATCATTCCGGCTGCGGCGAATGCAGCAATGATCTGTGCTCAGATGGGTACGCCCTTCAGTTTCAATAAGTTCGTCACCCGTATAGCGAAGCTGATGAACATTGAGTGGATTGACGAGATATTCGAGAGCCCGGAGCTAATTGCTCAGATGGCGTTGGTCGCACAGAACGGCCCACAGGCTCAGAATTCTAAAGGAATCGCGGGTGCCGGGGCGATGCAGCAGAACGGTGGTCCCGCAACTGCCAAACCCTCTCCCGCTCCGCAGACGCGGCAGAGGCAAGATGCCCAGCATGGTGCAGCACACGGACAAGCTGCCCTGCCCGTAAGGGAGAAATAATATGCCACCGGATAAAGAAATTTTTGCGGGTCGCGGTGCTTCAGCCATTGCGAAAACGAAGAAACTCAAGTCGGATGTCCGAAAATTGTCCGATCCCGAGAGGCGGAAGCGTCGTCAAGAGAAGGTACTTGAAGCATCCACCGCCGATAACATTAGGCGGGCGAAGGCCGGGAAGAAGTCCCGATCCGTGTCCCAGCGAGCGAAGGATAAGCTCACTGAGTTGGCGGCTACCCCAAAGCAGCGTATCAGACTTATACAGGGTCGTGCTGCTGTTCTGCGGGAGAAAGCCAGTGCGGTTGAGCGTTCTGGTACTGGCAACAAGAAGGCCGCTGCTACTTTCCGACAGGCCGCGACCGAGTTGCTGGCCCGTATTCCCAAGATGCGGGGGAAGAAATAATGCCCGAAATCGACGAAGAAGTTACGTTTGATATTGGTCCCGATCAGGCGGAACTTACCACTAAAACAAATGGCGATTTGCTCCTGATCCGTGGGATTCATTTAACAGCGGAACAGGCCGCAACGCTGGCGTGGCTAGTCAATCACGGTACAGAAACCGTGTTGGAAATTACCGTTTCCGTGAAGGAGGCATAATGCCAAGATACTGTTTTAAATGCCCGAAATGCGGGAATCAGGGTGAGGTCGTTCGCTCGATGGCGTATCGTAACGAACCCGCAACGTGTGTGTCTTGTGGGGCAGCGATGCAGCGTGACTTCCAGGCCGAGCATAGTGCGGTTCGTGGCGATTACAAGAAACCAATTGTTTCGACTTCGATGGCGTTCAATGCACAGGATGTTCCCGAACACCGACGGAAGCATCCGGGTGTTGAATTGAAAGTAGACGGTACGGGGCAGACCGCCTATCCTGTATTTCGTAGTCTGTCCCAAAAGCGGACGTATTTGAAAGCAAGAGGATGGGTAGATTGCAATTCGTTTATCTAATGTTCCCTAACCCGTGAAAGCGGCAGCGAACACAGGAGAAACAAAGATGGATGATGTCACCAAGGAAGCCGAGAAATCAGAACAAGCTGTGGATACAGAATCCTCAACCCTTGAGGCTGATATAGCGGCGAAGATGGCGAAGATTACGGGTGTGGCTCCGGACGATGCTGTTACAGATGAGACTCCTTCGGACGAGGCCACTGTGGATGAGATCGTGAAAGAAACCCTCGACGAGATCGACAAGGAAACCGAAACGCCTGACCAGACTGCGACGGAAGAAACCGAGCCCGATAAAAAGGACACGGATGTACCGATGCTTCCCACGGGTCACAGACGGGCCGCGTTAGCTGGTGGATACACGACTGAGGAAATTGACCACTATCTCGAAACGAAGCCCGAAGAGGCCGCTGCTCGTTTTGGTGAACTCTTTGAAACTTGGCGGGATGAAAATTCCAAGTGGTCGGCTCGGGGCAGACAGCTTGCTGCTGCTACGAAACCCGATGAGAAGTCCGATACGAAGCCCAAGGAGTCCCCGGATGTTCTTCCACGTTACAACGCCGAGGAACTCATCAAAGAAAATGTTGGCAGTGAGGATCTTATCAACGCTCTGGTTACTCCGTTGAATGCTGTTATTGACCGGGTTAATTCCGCAGTTGGTAGGATCTCGAAGTCCGAAGATTTTCTGCGTGAGACAGAGGAAAGTGCTCTGGCTACGGTGACACAGGATTTCTTCGCAAGTACGGAAATGAAAACTTTCACGGGTACATACGGCACAGAAGTCAAGGAGTTGACGCAGAAGCAGATGGATAGCCGTATGGAACTCTTTGCCCAGGCCGATGAGATTGCGGCTGGTGCGAGGGAACACGGGAGAGATATTTCCGCCGTGGATGCCTTGGAACGTGCTCATGTGATTCTGTCACAGGGGACACGGGACGAGACTATCCGGACGCAAATCCGCGAGAGCATGAAAGCTCGTACCAAAACCACGCGGAGTTCGCATCAAAGTACGAAAACGCCGGATACGAATGAAACCATTTCCGATGAGGAATTGGAGAAGCGAACGGCGGAAAGATTACAATCACTTAGGAATAAGGTTTAAAGGAGTTTGATATGGGCGTTGCTATGGCAGATCATTTGGATCTTCTGAGAACGACTTTGAAGGATCTTCCCAAGGATCGGTTTGAAGTTATGTGGACCTATCAGCGGTACGAGTTCAATCGTATCTTCGCTGAGAAGAAACTGACGATTGACGGCGGCACGTCGGTCAAGCGTAATGTGGTCCTGGATCACACTGGGCAGGCCCGGTTCCGCCAGATGTTCGACACCGATCAGGTGAATGTTGCCCACGTCCACAAGGAGATCGACGTGCCGTGGACGCAGCTTTCGACTCAGTATGCGTGGGATGAAGTTGAACTGCTCACGCAGATGAATTCGGTCAAGGGTTACATTAGCCTGATTAAGACTCGGGTTAATGATTCTCTGTGGGCCTGGGCCGATCTGATCGAGGAACGCGGGTGGCAGACGCCCACGAGTGCCACGGACAATCTGTACCCCTACGGCGTTCCGTATTACCTGAACAAGTTGAATACCGGCGTGACCACTGGCGGTTTCAGTGGGCAGACCATCACTTACAATGATGCGAGCACCGGGACGATCTGTGCGGGTATCGACGCCGCCACGGAACCGAAGTGGCGTAACTACGCGGATGTCTACACCGTAGTTGACAACTCGCTGCTCAAGAAGTTCCGTAAGGCATTCCGTCTTACCCGGTTCTTCCCGCCTCGTTTCATTAACAATCCCGGCCAGGATGCCGAGACGGATAGAATCGTATACACCAACGGCGATGTGTATGATTCGATCAGCGATATGCTGGATAAGCGAGATGATCGCTCCACCCCCGTCGATCTTATGGGTGGCGTCCGAGTGCGAATCAACGACAACGGCGTTCCCTTCGTGAACGGGCATCCCGTTGTTTACGTGCCTTACCTCGACAACGACACGGACAATCCGATCTACGCGGTGGATTGGACGAAGCTTCGTACCGTGGTCCAGGATGGCTACTGGATGAAGGAAAAGGAACCGATGCAGAGTCCGACGCAGCATACCGTTCTCGTGGTTTACATCGACGGTCGATGCTGCATTCTGTGCCTCAACAGGCGGACGGCTGGCTTCGTGCTTCACTTGGAAACGTAAGAAAAAAGATTCTGAAGGAGTAATTAACATGGTTCGTAATGCAAAAGGAACACTGCTCGGTCACACGATTGGGTATGTGGGTGTTCAGGAAGCTCCTTCCTGGAACTTCATCTACCAGCGGTCGCTCATAAAGCATCCCGATTATAACATCGGTGATTACGTGGATCTGCCGAATGGCAAACGATTCCGTTTTGGTAGGTCCGGTGGAGCGGTTGGTGGGCTGGCTCGTGGCGTTGTCAACGGCAACGTCATTCCCGGCGATACAAATGGTTCCGGGTACGAAGGTTCATTGGTCAGTGCGGTTGCTGCGGGAAAGAATGTTGTTGTTCTTACCGATACTGCAAGTGCAGCGAATCGTCCCGTTGATTATTACGCGGGCGGTACGTTTGTTGCGTTTATTGCAACCCACATTCTTTCGTTTGGGATCACGAAAAGTACGGCTGGTAACGGCACGTCCATCACTATCACACTGGATGCCTCGCTTACGGCTGACTGTTCGGCAAGCGTTGGCGTGACGGCCTATCCGTCCATTTACGGTAGCATCAAGGCCGCAATGTCCGTACTTCAGAATTTTGAAACCTTTGTCGGTGTTCCCGCATGTCCCAATGTTGCCGCAACGCTGACCTATTTTTGGGTTCAGACTCGCGGCCCCTTGTGGGTTACGCCCCAAGGCGGTACATGGCCGGGATCGTCCGCCGCTCTGCGTGATGTGTATTTCCATATCGACGGGACAATTGATCCCGCAACGATCATGGATGTCGGTACACTCGCACCGCAACGAGCCGGTTATCTGCTTCATTCCGGTTCGTCCGGTTCGTATGGCGACGGCGTAATCATGCTTCAGTTAGAGTAAAAGCGGACCGATGCTGGGGAGCAGGCTCCTAATGAGCCTGTTTCCCCTTCTCCGGAGGAATAAGATGGCCCAAGATGCTTTAACATTTGCGGATCTTCAGACCCATGTTGCCTCGAAATTAGGTGTGGCTACCTACGGGGCGGGTGGTGGCGAAGTTGCCCAACCTCCCACGGACACTTATACCCTCCAAGCCGTAAAGGACTATGTCAATGGCGGCATAAGAATGTTTCTCAACGACGCTCCCCGAGAAGGTTGGCGATTCTTACAGCCGATAGCATCAATGGATCTATGGGCGTCAGCTTCCAGCACCAATAGCGGATCACCTTCATATGTAGATCCGTCCACTACGGTAACGGTAAATGCAAGCATGTTCCTTGATTCGATGGTGGGGCATGACCTAAAGTTTACCGTGACCAGCACTGCGGACGGTACGCCAACTTACACCACGGCTAAGGCTGTATCGACTATAGATGTGGATGACGCCATATTCTCCGGTACCTTTGCGGTTGGGCAGACTATCACGTTCGACGCAACCGGGAATGCGTATACGGTAACGTCCATAACCGATTCCACTACGGTTGTTGTCGATGGTGACGCCAGCAGTGAGGCCGATGGGGATACGGTGACAATCACCAGGAATTACCCGATTGTCAGTATTACGAGTTCGGTGGTCGCGGTAGTAACCGGCGATGCCAGTAGTGAATCTGATGCGGCTACCGTAACCGTGACCGCTAACGGAAATTATACCCTACCCTCTACTTTCGGGGGTGAGTATAACGGTCCCATAACCTACGCAGCCGGGACAAATCCGGGGGCGTCTATTACCTGGGACTCCGAAGGCAGGATACGCAGGCTACGAGAGAACGCGGAGAGTCAGACCGGGTATCCCACACTGGCTGCTGTACGGAAAATGGTTGGAACTAATGTGGCTAGGCGGTTTGAGTTATTGGTATGGGCTACGCCGGGCAGTGACTATGTGGTGGAATTCCCGTATGAATTGTATTTCACTGCTTTGTCAGGTGCAACCGATGTGCATCCCGCCGGTATTCATTACGACGAGGCGATCAAGGCAGCATGTGAAGCCTATGCCGAGATGAACGGCGAGGATAACTTATCGGGTAGGGTTCAGTATTACGAGCAGAAAGCTCTGCCCGCAGCCCAAAGACGGAATCTCAGAAGTGCTCCGCGAGCATTGGGAAATCTTCTGCAAGGTCGCGGGAGGTTATCGGTTAACTGGAGAAACAACTTCGAGCGTCCCGACGTTACGACGCCGTAGGGAGAATAACAATGAATGAAGGTAATTTACTGGCAAGAATAAGTGGGCTCGTTACGGGCGACGGATTCTTGCGTGAGAAGCAGATCCCGCTTAATGCTTGCATAGCGACCGGGGCATCAACTGCGGCTCTCTCAACTAACATGATCGTTATTACGTTCGACGCGGATAACGAGAGTATTTCTGTTCCCGTGACGGTTCCCCTGGATTTTGACGAATCCAAGGATGCTTTAGCGGTGGTGCTCACCGCGAGACTTACCACGGGTGATGATTCAGCGGGGTCGAATATCATGTCCTTGGATCTGGATCAGGTCATACGTGCTCGTCCTGGTGAGTCCGATGTGGATGATATGTCGTCTGACGTGACGAGTGACGCACAGACGGTGGACGATCTCGTGGTCGCCAATTATGTATGGGATCTCTCCGGTCTTGGTCTGCAAGTCGGTGATGTCCTGACGGTCGAGATCGACGCCCAGGAAACGGGTACAGCGGTTGCCACACTGTACGCGGCCAAGATCCTGTATCGGTCGGATCTCGCGGCATTCAATGTGGAAGATCGCAGCAATTCCGACATGGTCGGTGATGTCAATTAACTTGGAGACGTAGCATGCCTGCGAAGCAGATGGAATTAGTTTTCCCGCTCAAGGGCGTAAATGACGGATGGGCATTCGGGCGTCAGCCGGAAGGTACGACGCCTGATGCCCTGAATGTCGTTCCCGTCGATACGCTCGATAATCGTATACGGGGCGGGCAGCGATGGGGTACTACTAAGTTTTTTGCGGCCCAGCATAACGGATCGGAAGCGATACAGCGGCTCACGTCCGTCGCGGAATACGTCTCCGTGGTTACACCAGTACTAGACCCATTCACCCAGGCGAATGCCGTATTGAGTGGTACTAACTGGTATCCCTGCACGCATTCGCCATATCCGACTATTACGGCGAGTGGTACGATTCCCCAAGTTGTCAGCAATCAAATTGATTTCAGTGGTTCCGTTTCTGCGGGTACCATAAGTGCATATGGTCTGCACAAGACTGCTGTTTCGGTATCGGGTTCATCAACTACATTAACGATGGAAGTAACTTTCGATATCCTCAACGATGGATCATCCGACGCATTAGACATAGGATTTGTCTTTCGCAGTCCCGATGGATCTACCCTGCCCTTCAATCAGAATACGGTCAATCGACTCTTTCTGAGATTGTCGAGTGCCGCTGACGATGTTAATACGTTTAGCGTGCATCTGGATGGTTTTTCAAATGTAAACTGGGCGGCGGTCGGGAGTGCGGGGGATCGTACTGATCCCGCGTGGTGGTCCTCGGCAAAGCGAACTATCTCCGCAACTTTGTCGGGCAATACATTTAAATTCTATATAGAGGGCGAGTTAGTTGCGACCTATACCAGTGCGGTGAATGTTGGTCAAACGGGTCTGGGCTTTTATCTGAGCAAGTCCTCGGGTGCGGGTCAGGTCATTCAGATTGACGATTTCGCTGTGGGAATAACCGCGTCCTCGTCCGGTAGAGCTTACAAACTTATTGCCATATCCGGTGGAGATGTTTATTTGGGATCGCCTGCGGGAACTGCTTTGGCCCTAGCCACAAATGGGGCGAACGTCGTTGCCACGTCGGGTCGTGTGGATATGCAAACCGCGTTCGCAAAGGTTTATATTTGTGACGGGGTAAATGCTAATTATAGTGTACTGGATAATGCCACAGATACGGTCAGTGCTTGGACAGCAAGCCCCGGAACCTTGCCTGTATCCAGTTCAAATGGGTGTAGATACATTGTTCTGTACCGGGGCCGGGTAGTAATGGCTGGGCTCAAGGGCGATCCCCATAATTGGTTCATGTCCGCAGCGGGAGATCCGCTGGACTGGGATTACGGGGCTACGGTATCAGCAACGATGGCCGTCGCGGGTAACACTACTAACGCGGGCCTATGTCCTGATATTATTACATGCCTCGCCCCGTACTCGGACGACCTTATGTTCATCGGCGGGGATCATACCCTATGGTTAATGCGGGGCGACCCAGCCGACCGGGGGAGGATAGACAATGTTAGTTATCAAACAGGAATCGCAGGACCAGACGCTTATACATTTGACCCTAACGGTATATTTTACTTCTTCGGACAGGGGACGCTCTGGCGTATGTCCGCTGGTGGGGTTCCCGAACCCCTTTCCCGTAACCGGATGGACGTGGCATTCAAAGCTATTGATTTGACCGTCAACGCAGTCCATCTTGCATGGGATAATGTGCGGCACGGGCTTCATATATTTGTGGTTCCCGTCACTGCGGGGACGACCACCCAATACTATTGGGACGAGCGTACTGACGGATTCTGGCCTGTATCATATCCCGATGCTCAAGGGCCGACCACCGTACACGCATTCGACGGCGATAACCCGAATGACAGTGCTTTGTTACTGGGTGGATGGGGCGGATACCTTCGGTATGTCGATCCCTCGGTGAAGAACGATGATGGAACAAAGATCAGTTCGCATGTTTTGTATCCCCCGATTTCGGTGGGCGGGATCACGAACAATACCCTCGTCAGCCAAGTTCTCGCCGTATTGGACAATAGCTCGGACGGAGCCACCCTGACCGCTTACGCAGCGGGTACGGTACAGGGGGCGGTTGAGTCCTCCACAATCATATACGCCCGTACCCTGGCAGCAGGCCGCACCCGGATACTAAACCGGATTACCGGCAATGCCGTGGTATTCAAACTGGCGAATATCACTGTATCCGAGACATGGGCTATTGAATCCATGATGGCAAATGTGCAAGCCACAGGGCTTACCAGAAAGAATCAGTTATAATGCCTGAGCGAGTACCAGGACAAAGCACACGGACACGACGAGCGTTTGACGCGATAGGTGTAGACTTCGTGCCGTATGTCGGGGCAATCAAGGACGTGAATCTTGGTTCGTTCGACCTCATCACGACCGGGACCATAACGGGTTCAACGCTCGTGTCCACTGTGGCGACAAACACGGCACCCCTGACAATCACATCCACGACTGTCGTAGCGAATCTTAACGTGGATAAGGTGGACGGGTACGATCTGGATCAGTCGGTGCTCAGTGGAGCCAGTCCCACATTTGATGGGACAAACTTCACTGGTATACCGGACGGGGCATTGGATGAAACATATGTCAAAGCCGATGGGACAACGGACCTCTCTGGTCATTGGACGATAACGACCAATAACATCACCCTCACAGCGGGGACTCTCACTGCCGAGATCCTAGTTTCCGATACCATTGTAAAGACGGCGAACGGTGCAGTGGGTGCTCCGGGGTACACCTTCACGACCGACGCCACCACCGGGTTTTATGTCACGGGCTCGGGATTCATTGGCGTCACAGTGGGCGGTGTCCTGCAACTTGAAATGGGTGAGGGTCTGATTAGCTTTCAGTCTGGGGATCTATTCACATCGGGTACTATAAACATAGTTTCCGGTAGTGCTCTCAATCTGGGTGCGGGCAGTGAAGTATCCATGAACTACGGTGTCAATAAACTCACCATTATAATGACCAATGACACGGATGATATTTCCATAATCTGCGATGATCTCGTAATAGAAAATTCAGTAACGAGTACCAATCAAATAAATTGGAACGGGGGGAACGGAACTTTTAGGGCATCCGCCGGTGGAAGTGCGACGGGTCAACGTACCGCCGCATTCAATTACAATCCGACCGCCAGTGGGAACTATGCTTTCTGCGGCGGTTATAGCTGTCAGGCGACCGCTTCCAGGACCGTCGCCTTCGGCCATACGGTAATTGCCTCAGCGGATACGGCTTGGGCCTTCGGTAATAACTTCACCAACGCCGTTGCGAATTCCTTCGCGGTTGGCTTCGGGTCAAAACAATTCACAATCAACGCCACCACTCTGACGTACAGCGGCATTGCAAAACTCGGTGATGGGGGCTCGGCAAATTATGTAGAAATCTCTTCCGTAGGGGACATAGTATTTAAAGGTGGTGCTGGCCTTATTTTCGGTCATATGTATACCAATAGTACAATCGCTACGACTCTCACAGATCAGGGTACGTGGTACGAACTCAATGGTGCTACTGCATGGACGGCTGGACTATTACACAATTGTACATTTTCAGACCCCGCAATTACTGTACTTGAACCGGGAATATACGAGGTTACTTGGTCGTTATCAACTGATTTTAGTGCGACTCCTGGATCGAAACAACAACTCGGATATGGAATTATGATAGGTGGTGCTATTCAAGCCGAGGGACAGGCAACTAGAACTCTATCTAATTCTACGGATACAGGAAATGCTTGTGGTGTAGCGATACTTGATCTCGCTGATAACGCAGTTATAAGTCTCGCAGCTAGGAATGAGACTTCTTCGGGAAAAATCCTACACGTAGAACATGGTAATATGACAGTTAAACAAATTGGTGGAACTTAATATGAAGATCACATTTACCATCCCCGACGAACAGGTATATCGTTTGGTGGATGCGTTTCTAGACTCCTACATGGTGGATGAGGAAACCAGAGCTTTTACCCCCGTGCAATGGGCGAGGGAAAGCGTGCGACGATTTCTGGTAAATAGGGTCCATGACTTTGAACTGAAACGAGCCCGCGACTCTATCGTTGTTACGAAAGACAACGATTTAATAAGCTAAGGAGGTACGATTATGGCGTATGGACTTGCACGAGCAGCCGGACTTCAGCAGGCTGCTATCGAACGACAACGGCTACAAACGGCACAGTCTGCCTTTTCCCAAAAGAATCAATTCCAGGGTGTTATACGGAAAATGCAAGCGGCCCAAGAGAAAGCAAACCTTCTAAACGAGCAGCGATATCAGCAGGCTTTAGGCCAGTTCGAGAATCTTGGACAGGCAGGCCGAGCACGGATCGAGCAACAGACCATCCAGCGACAGGCCGAAGCTACACAGGGTTTAACCTCCCGTGGCCTGGGCAGCACGACAATAACCTCAGCGGTTGAACGGGGTATTGCCAGTGACGCGGAATTATCCCGTCAACAGCTTGACGAATCCGTGGCGGTTCAGAAGGCCGGAGTTATTGAGCGTCGAACTGATGTCGGTCCCGATCTCGGGATGTTCTCGAATTTGCTACAAGCTGCAAGTCAGCAGCAAGCCCCTCAGCGATCAGTTATCACACGAATGGGGGCGAATGCCATGCAGGGTTTAGACGTATTCGGTAGTCCTTCCCGATACTTTGGCCCCTCGACATCTTCCGGGACAAAACGTGTGCGAAATAAGGCGAGATTTATTCCATCCCGTAGCAGCGGATTGAGGCGATGACAGCGAGACGATCAGGCCGGTTTACATGGAGCTAAATCATGCCATTTGTTATACGACATACTCCCGTAGGCGTCCTGGGCCGACTAGCAGTTAAAGCCGGTCAAGCTCGCGGGCAGCAACTTCAGATGGGACGCGATTTACAATTAACGTCAATGGCCTTGGCTGCTCAGTCAAGGGCGGAACAGACAGCAGCGGCCAGTAGAAACCGTGCCTTTGCCCTGCAACGAGCGGGTGCAAATGAATTCGCTAGGCAGCGACCAGCGAAACCGGAGACTATAGACCAGCGACGATTCCTCAACAAAGCGGTTGCCGAAGCAAATGCAGCGGGCATCTACGAACCGAACCAGATTAAACAGGCTGAGATATTCGCCAATCTCGGGGATACGGAATCGGTTCGGAAGATCCTGGGCAAGCTACCACAGCCAACCGAGAGACGACGTGAGCTACAAACACAGGCCGACGTAGTGGGTGCGATTGCACAGAAGAACATAGACGTGGTACAACGCAGATTGGATTCCGTGACCGATACACTCAACGAACGCTTCAATCCGGGAATGCAGAAAGTCCTGCGAGAAGATGAGAAGATAATGGGAACAGTTTCCCCCGAGGTACAAGAATTATTTGCACAGCAAGACCGGCTGGGAAAAGAAATAGAAGGAATCCAACAGGGAGCGGCACAGAGACAGGAGGCGTTAAGTCTCGGTTTATCTGTACCACAACAAATAGCCTTGGGAGCGAGAGAACAAACCCGGCTAACACGAGCAGAAGCAGCAGAGCAGCGGCGGATTGATAAGCAGCTTGCCTCTGCCGATAAATTATCCTCGATGCAGCGAGCGGCTATTACCACGGAACGCCAGCACGCGAGAGAGATTCGTTCCGATATTGACCGGGAGATAACCCTGTTACGCCGGGAGTTCGGTCAGTACGAGGACGAGAGTGAGGATGATTACGCCATTCGTGAGCAGTCTATTCGTAACCAAATAGGTGAGCTAGAGGGGAAGAAGATGAACTCGTACACGGAGGAACGGGGAGCAATTACGAAGATTGTGGATCAGACTACGGGTAAGCCCGGCAAACCAAATTATGTAAAAGGCCGGATCTATACCAATGCAGCCGGGAAACGAATACGATTCCTGGGATTCTCCGAGAACGGTAGACCTCAAGGGGAGGTTGTTGACTAATGCCTAATCAAATTGTTGATATGGATGAGTTCTTAGCTGAGAAGCCTGAACCGGCAGGGCAGATTGTGGACATGGATGATTTCCTCACCAATACTGGTATGGGCCAGACTTGGGTACAAGAGGATATTAATGCGGGTAACGTGGATATATCTAATTATATGCAACGGGCGGCTACCCGTATCCAGGAATACCAACAGGCCCGTTCGGACTTGGGCCAGGATCGTCTCACGTCCAACGAACAGATCGCTATTGTCGATGCCTTCCGCCAGAATGCGGGTTTACAGCCCGAGGGTTATTACCTGACAAAAGATGGGGCGGCGATTCCCAAGGATATATTTGCTGAGATACGTCGCAAAACAACAGAGGATGACATCTGGGCGAACTTCAAAGCGAATCTGTCATCCACGGTCTTACAGACCGCTAATGGTATACGTGCGTCACAGGCCAGAATTACGGACGCTCTCGGCATAACTAAAGATGCGACTATGGAGGCTGCTCGTGATGGTGAAGAAGTAAATAGAATTCTTCAACCGCAGGGTGGAGTAAGTGGTTTCGCTGGACAACTTGTCGGTAACGTTATGAATCTATATCTAGGGGGAATGACATCTGCTCCGGCACGATTCGCCTCGGCAACTGCCGGATCTACGTTTATAGATATAGCACAACGACGGGCCGATGGTCAGAATATATCCGCTACTACCGAATGGAGTGCGGCAATTACAAATGCCGCGATAGAATATGCCCTGGAAACATTCGGGCAAGTTGTTGCCCGTAAAGCGGGTGCGAGTTTAGCGGGTCGCGTAGGCAGTTTAACAAAGACAATCTCCGGCCAAGGGATTCGCGGTGGTATCCGTGCTACTGCGGGTATTGTTGCGAAGTTTGGAGTTGAACAGAGTGGTCTGGCCGCTCAGGGTTTTGCCGAGGAGTCCATCACTGAGCTACTTCAAAACGTAGTACGGCGTGTATCCTACAATCCCGATCAGGCAATCACCGAGGGGATCTGGTATGCTGGTTTACAGGGCATGTTTATGCCCATGCTTGCTTCTCCCGGTATGGCGGCGATGCAACGTTACGGCGGAAGGGAGAGCGGCCTTACCCCGGATTCATCCAGTCCAGTCGCAGGCGATCAAACGCTTGCGAACAGCCCGGAGGGAGTCCGTGCGTCTGAAGTAGGAGATGCTCTACGGGCCGAAGAAGCCCTGCCTGTATCCCTTAAACCGGCATTGCCTGCTGAAGCGGATATACCTGATGCGAGGGACACCAAGGTTCAAGTCTCGCTTCTTACTGATAAATGGATCGGGGATCGTCAGGTATCAGACTTCAAGGTTAAGCAGAATGCAGCTAATAAACAGATACAGCTTAAGACAACATTACGAGAGGGTGAAGATCTCACGCAGGTAAACAATGCAATATCCGTGTATATAGATATGAAGGATAATTCCGGCTCGTACACCGTCGATAACATAAAGCAATTAACACCTGAACAACAGTTATTGGTCGAGCGGGCAATGGCACTCTCCCCCGATCAGCAAGCACTCGCGGAACAGATTATTAGTGAAACTAGATCTCTCGGGATAGAGGCGATGGAAGTTGGTATAATCAAAAACTTCCGTGAAAATTATCTAACGCGATTCTGGAAGAAGGGTGATATTCCCGGAAGTCGGAAAGCTAAGTTTACAATTTCTACCCCACGTCAGCGGCAGCGTACCCTGCCCTCCTTAATTGAGGGATGGGCGAATGGACTGAATCTAGAAGTCCCCGGAGCAATCGAAGCTCAGATGCTTGCAGGACAGCAGATATCTCAAGTAATTCATGATAGAAATTTAATTGATCTAAGTTTAAAATCGGGAGTATTCTCGCCCATCCGTACTGATAAGAATACCCATGTAGTAAAGCACCCCAATTTTAAGAAATGGGTTTGGGCGGGCAAAATGGAGAAGGGGGTTCTCCTGGATTTGGATGGCAACGTTGTTCGTGCAACAAAAGCAGAGGTGCATGGTCCGGATGTATTCCTTGATCCCGATGGGAATCTGTATCGACGAGCGACCATGTGGGCGGATAAGAAAACGGCGGGGTATCTGAACAATGCCTTGGGTTCATCCGAGCTATTTAATATAAAGGGCGTCGGGGAGATTCTGAAGTACAATCAGATTCTAAAGCATGCTGTTCTTACGGCCTCTGGCTTTCACTACTTTGCCATCTTGCGTTCATACATGTTCGGATCTCGCGGGCTTAATCCCCTTACCGGATATTCTCAGGGAAGGGATCTGGTCCTGGGGAAGAAACCGGGATTGGAGTCCCTGGTACGCGGTGGACTGACCACCGGGGAACAGATGGGCGTGGACATTGCGGCGGAACGTGAGGCCACGAAGATAGGGAAGATAATAGATAAGGTGCCGATGGCATCGGAGATTCGCAAATCCCTGATAGCTCTGAGCAGGGCGAACAGTCATTTCTTGTTTAATAAATTCGGAACGTATCTGAAGGCCAACGCTGCGTATTTAGATTTGCAGCATCAATTAAAAAAGAATGCTGGGAAGATACGCGACGGGGAAATGACGGAGCACGACCTTGCAAAAACCGTGGCTTCATTATACAACGACGATTTCGGAGGTTTGAATCTTCAGCGGATGGGACGCAACCCAACGCTTCAGGCACTTCATAAAGCCATTTCATTAGCTCCTGATTGGACCGAATCTAATGTACGAACTATGGTGAAGGCGTTTAAACGCGGAGAGGAAGGCCGTGTGTATCGGGGTATGTGGGGCAGGGTTCTAATGAAAGGCATCGGGGCCACGGTCATCGCCAACCTCCTAGTCGCGGCTTTGGACGATGAGGAAACATTCTTTAGCATGTACAAGAAAGCATGGAACTCCGGAAAACTCAACTGGCTGGATGTTGATATTACTCCTTTTTTCCGCATGTTTGGGGGTCAAACTCCCGGAAGAAAATACATCAGCATTATTGGTCATTTCAAAGACCCCCTCAAATTCATTACCCAACCACCGAAATCCGCTAAAGCCAAGATGAGTATGCTCGCTCGTATAGGATGGGAAATGGGAGATGGGGAAGATTGGAGGGGTAGGGTATTCACGTCCTTCGGTGAACTCATGGCAAGCGGTAAAGCCTCCCAATTTAAAGCATTCGGCGGTGGACCTATTGGATGGGAGCAAGTACCTTCGTTCATTATAAAGCAGGCCGAGCAGTCAACCCCGGTCGCGGTTCAAGCCCTGATAAACAGAATGAGGGGGGAAATTGACACATTCGATATGGTGACTCGCAGCCTCGGGAGCCCGACGTTCACGGCCTCTCCCAAGAAGCCGAAGAAACGTAGCAAGCGTACTCAGCGACGGAGAGAATAACATGGACGATCAGGATTACAAAAGAGTTGAAGTGATTGCCAAGCTAACGGTTCGAGAATACTTCGATCATTATCTCATAGAGGTGTTCCCCACCCAATTGAAAGAGGCGATCATTACCCACAATAAGGATGTGACTGCCCACTATGAACAGATCAAAGGAGCGGTCGGTGCTGAGTCATCTCGCTTGAAGATGTGGATGTTCGGCCTAATCTTTGCCAGTGGTATCGGCGGCGGTGTTGGTATTGCCAAGGCCGTCACCTTCTTTGCCCGAGGATGACATCAGGGTATTGGCGACAGGCGGTGAGATGACAATACCCTGCTCCCAGGATATAGTGTTTAAACCAGCAGGCGGACGGGCTCTGGGATACATCGCACGGATGCTACGTGCCGTCTCGTAATTAGATACCAGATTGGCAATTACGGGAGCAGGGATGATTCTGAACATTCCCTGACGCTCCCAAAGAATAAACCCGTCGATCCACCGAAGCGTATCTATCACTTTAACCGGGAGTACATCTTCCCCTATCCTTAAAGTGGGACCGTCACGCCGTATGAAGAAGAAACGGGCAGTGCATTGTATGTGTGTATCAGTCATTGTTTACCACCTCCAACATTTGCATTAACCTATCTCTCAGACGGCGACGGAGTTTTCCCTCTAATATTATATCGGGTATCCCTGTCGTTTCTCTGACATCCATTGCTATTTGTATTTCAATGTTAGCTACTGATATCATCATTTGACTGCAATTGATATACATTCTGTTTCCCTCCCGTCTCCGTATCCCGCACGTATCCAATACTCGCCCCCATGCTCCTGCAATACGCTCATGGGATCGGTTGAAATCTAATTCAGACATCTTTGACCGCCTCCAATAGTTTAGCCTTCATCCATGCCATACGTGCCTGATCGGGATTGTCCCCGTTGTAAATAGAATATCCCTGTTGTTGGGCATGCAGTGACGGACAAGTGTAGAATTGCCACGGGATCTCCTTAATCATCCATACCCGGAACACATGCTTGTGCTCATCCGGCGTCACTGCAATGGTCCACGTCCGTCCGAAGCCCGAGGTTATAACCACGATCCACCCTGGCAGGCAGGATGGAGGGATTCGTGAGAACCCCCCCATTACCTGCACATTGCCGTTGGGGTGATGACAAGCCCGAACGATAGCCCGCTGCGATATGTTCTCGCAGATGAAATTGATTAGTTGTGTTCGGGTGTCAATCCGCTGCATGGTTAATTCTCGACCTTCTTGACACCGGCCCGGATGAACATCGACTGCATCGCTGCAAACACCGCGACAATCGCTTCGGTATCCGTGAGTCCGCCCGTCGCCCAGGCTACCAGGGCCGTACCCACTGCGATCACGCCGAGAATATACGTCTTTTTCCCGGCAATTGCCTTCCGAATAACTCCAAACATAATGCTCTCCTTGTTTACATTCCACCGGCGATCATGGGGATCACGGTCTGAAGAAGCTCAAGAACCCTGGCCCCAAGATTAGCCTCGATATACGCCTGCACCCTGGCATTTTCAAGATCCTTGGCAGTCTGTGAAAATCTGGTCTTGTAAAACCGACCGAGGGGGATCGAGGGAGTGCTGTCATGGTCTAGCAGATCCTTGAACGCGGACTCCGCATCCGAAGTCAACACCTCTACATCCGGAACCGATTCCGCGTCGATATCGTCCTCGGGCTCGGGCTCGGGGGGAGCCTCGGGCTCGGGCTCGGCCACGGGTTCCGGCTGCACGTTCGCGTCCTCGTTTTCATCGGAGGCCGAAAGATTTCGTCCCATTTCTTCGTCTTGATGCTCATCCATCTTGATTCTCCTTACTCGTTGATTGTTCCAATGGCTTCATACGCCGATGATTCGAGATACTGCTTCCACTGTGTCCCTATATCGGCCCGGTATAATGAGAAATTCTTGCCCTGCTCGCTGATCTGAAGGATGTAATTTAAGTTATCCATCGTCACCTCGAACAGATGTGCTCGCCGTCGTTCCTGCTCAGTGTAATTCGCCAAGTGAGTCCGGAGACTCGCTATAACAGACTGTGACAACGCCGCAGCCTTTGTCTTGTCGATAGCCTGGGCCTCGGCCAGCTTCGTGATCCCGGAACCCACGGCCCGAAGCATCGCCTCTTGACGCTTGGCGGTGTCCGTCTGGACCGTCTCGTTAAATGCCACTACGCCTTTCTTCGCTTCCGTGGTGGCGACGATGATGTTGTCATAGACCAGAAGATCATGTGTGAGGCCCGCTGTACCGCAGCCCCCGACCATGACCAACATAAACAATCCAATGATAGAGCTTCGCATGTTACCGTCTCCCAAAAAGTTGTACCAGGGTTCCAATCGTGAGACACACCGATCCCGCAAGATAGAATAGTCTGCTTATCATCTCACTTCCCATTTAAATGATCCTTAAACATTTCGGTTAATACATCGTTGGCCCTGCGTTGTAAATGACCCGCCTGACCCTCCGAGAAATTAGAGGGAACCTTTACCATAAGCTGCTGCCCCATGAAGAACACATCCAGGTCCACCAGCTTAAAGGTTTCCAAAACAGTTCTCTCGTGATGCACCGTAATCATCATCTGCCCTCCTTCTTGTAAGTTATGTTATTGATTGTGACCCTATCCCCGAGGATTCGCACCGGGTAAAGATCGTACCACCCGTTCCGATGTAAATATCCAAAAGCGAATCCTTGAGCCCATCCCATCGGAGCACGGTCAACTGTATACGGCTGATCGAGACTACCGAGCATCCCAATCGAATAACCCACATGAGTATTAAAAGCCGCCTTGGGCCAGAATGTTTGGAACCTATGAGCATGGCCGAATACGCATGTTCCGTAAGTACGTGCTGTTTTGGACGCGACGTACTCATTGGTATAGAATCCATGCAGAACCTTCAGGTGTCCAATCTGCAAGACGCCTTTGATGGGGTGATAGGGAAGAAACTTTATACCCATCTTTTCAAGTTCGAGATTCTCCTGCAAGTCAGCAAGTGAACGCAACCGCTCATTCAAATTGCCGATACGCCGCAGTCGTTCCTCGTGATTCCCTTCAAGGTAGTGGGTAATTTTCCACTTCCGCAGTATCCGACGGTTCGCCGCAAACTCATCTTTGAGGTGCGTCCTCGACTCGCTGACAAAGCTGCTCACCTGATCCACGGATTGCCAATCGCCACCAGCAACACGGTCATGCGGCTTGAAGTCGGCTAAGAATTCGGTGACGATCTTATCGACGACGGGATCGGAGTCGGGTTCATGCCGATCAAAACCAAGCCAAAACTTACGGTACGTTTGGATGTTCGCCATTATTGTCCTCTGGATGTATTGAACAGGCTCGTCTCTACCCAATTTGCCGAAACATCTTCAAACTCGCATCTTGTAAGTGCTGCTGTTTTGGGGTCAGGAGCCATAGCATTACACCAGAGTATCGCCCTCTTGAATTTCAATTTCATCCAAAGGGCTACTGCTACTTCCGCTCTGGCTCCAACACTCTCGGTCCAACCGGGAAGAAGGATCATCCCGTCCCCCCTGTCACAGTCCATGTCAAGAATAGCTTCACAGTCCCGTTTTATGATGGTACCCAGGAGATTCGGGTCGGCCTCTTTCGCTCGTTGTACACTCTCCGGATCATGTACAGGATCAATACCCACTGCCCTATCCAACTCGGCGGGGTTGACAACACTCAGTCCCGAATGCCGGGCGAATGTTGCGGTCATGTCGAAAGCAGGGAAATTAAGAAACGGAATACCCCGCATCGGACCCGTTATATAGAATAACGGCGGTTCGACTATGAGTGGGACAATGGGTATCCCGAACTTCTCAGCGATTTCCGGCGAGCTTGTACTGCATGGATAGTTTCCATCGGGATCGCCATGCTTCCGTACTACTGCGGCGGCTTGTTCCCCGACCGTCTCCATAGTTTCTTCTGTTATGTGGGGGGCGTCCAACGAGGTCCAAGAACACTTGGGACAAAAATATTCCTGACCCGTCTCCGCATCGGCTGGAATAACCACACTCTTGCATTCGGGGCATAGGTAACTGGGATTCGTCCGCTCGTACCGGGGCATGTCGTCGATAGCCGGGTCCATGCGACCGGCTGCTATCTCGTGCTTGTAGTGAGCGAGGGCCATCGCACAGAAACCAATAGCAGCAATATGATCCTCGGATGTATCCCCGGCCATGATCGCTATGACATGACGGAGGCCAGAACCGAGAGTCTCGCTGAACGGCATTCCCTTTTCCCAATTTCTCGGAGGGTATGGTTCCGGCTTACGGTCCTGGCAGGCAAACCGAAGCCACTCACCGAGATCTTGCAAGAAGAAGGGTGATATCAAGTGGATCATGGGCTTCTTCGCAGCCGAGTCTCGCACGGCCCCGGTTGAAAAGACACGTTCCTCACCACTACTCTTCATGTCAGTCATCAGTATTCTCCTTTGGCTTCTCATCATTTTCCAGGGTAACTTTGAAGAGGCAATTACCCGCAGTGTGGTAGATCACAATTCCCTCCGGCTTCATAAAGCCGGGAGCAGCGGCACTACCGTCTGTATGAAGTTGTTGGAGAGCACCGCCGATCAACCAAGTCGTAAAATTTCCCACAGCTAATATAGGAACAACATGACAGCAAGCAGGAACCGCTATACGATGACAATCCCCACTCGGAAGGGGTGCTCCTATTCTTTCGTTGACCGGATCACACCATCGGCCCACATTGAACAGGCTGAATCGTTTCTGATCGAGGCCGTAGTTCCGCTGGATTCCCTGACCCCACCATTCTCCAAAGTGGCGTCCCGGTCCAAGTTTAAGGAGTTCGTCGTAGTGCTCCCAAACCCAGGCGGCGAAGCCATAGTTATCTTTCTCCGGGGTGAGCCAACGCTTCCGGCTACCAGCAAAGATTCGTCCGTCATCCGTGATAAGAAGTTGGGCATTGGTCCCGTCGATCTTCTCAGTAATTATCGCGTCCCGCCTCAAGCGGGGAATCTTTGGGAAGCCCGCGAAATCGGGTAATTGCAAGTGTATATCTAATCGTCCACTATCTTCCATTTTTTGTCTCCCATAAACTCTGTCATAGCCCTCGTCCCATCTCTTGCGATTAACCGGGCGTGCATTCGGACCTTTGCCACCTGACCATTGACCTTTCATTCTGACATCCCCAATCGTATAGCGGCCTCGGGTGTTAGCTTAATGCCCTTGATGATCTGCCGCCGTGTACCGTTTATGAGTTTCCTGCTCCTGGTGCAGCTAGGATACAGGGTGGTAATCTCACTGTTTATTGCTCTGGCAGTGCGAACTTTCTCCCCGGTCAGGATAGCCCATTGCTTCCAGCATTCATAAAGATGCTGGTAAACAACATAATGATCCGTCCCACTTCCGAGGATACAATGGTCCCCCACGAATTCTACCATTGGAGAAAGCTCCCCGCGAATCTTGCTCATAGCTTTTCTATGCCCGGTGGGTTTGGTGAAGTCGCCATTTTCCCGTAGACGTTTCAGACCAGCCAAAGCCCATATGAGGATACCCGGAGCTTCGTCGCGTAATCTGACTTTGAGAGTCGTATCCTCTCGCCCCGCAAAACTGATGGGAAATATCAGGAGCAGCATACGGGATTCTAGTGTACGAGATTTATCTGGTAACTGCGGCATTACGTTCGCGGCCATAGTGAATCGAGTGTATAACTGAACAAATGCTTGGGTGACATCCATACCTTTCCGCTCGATGGTTATACCATCATTTCCCGTTATGCGTTTCAAAAGGTTCAATGCTCCAACGGAATCATATTCCCTGCCGACCGACACATCACCTATTACTGCGGCGAGCTTGCCGAAGAACGAGTACAGGGCAAACCGTCGCGTGAAGTCACGCAGCGATGTGGCTACCACCTGATCCTGTCCCAGAAGAGAGGACAGGGTATCCAAGATCGTGCCTTTCCCCGCTCGGGAAGGACCGATCATCATCATAAACTTCTCTTGCGAGTTATCCGGGATGAGGTTGTAACCGAACCACTCTTGCAGGAGGGATATTTTCAGGGGATCATCTTTGAATATGCTCAACAAGAATTCGTTCCATATCCCGCAAGTCGCGGTCGGATCAAAATCAAAAGGATAACTCGCCAAGGAAAAGAAATGCGGAGTCAAGTTGCACAATTCCGATGGATGCTCGCTACTCAGATCCAGGTATCCATTTGAAAATGTAAGGATCTGTTTGGGATCGCTTGCCTCATGGCCCTTAACCAACCAGCACGGCACACCGCCACCAGCGATGGGACAAAAAGCCAGGAGAGCATCCGTAATCCCATCCATCTTTTGTTTTGACGGATCGTAATTCAGGATATCGAAACCCTTCGCATGGATCTTTTTGTACTGTTTACCGCCGAAGTATCTGTAGAGTTGTTGACGAAGGCTATCCCTACCGAGTTCCCTGTAACACAGACCATCAAAGACATACCACGTACCGTGAAATATACGCAGAGTGTAAATGTCATTTTGATGATGCGTCGCATCTAACCACAGCTTCGCCAGATCCAGGGGGGCAACACTTTCCAGAACAGAATCCGTGCTTGTCGTATCTCCTTTAATCTTGGTTAAATCCAGAAGTTGTTTCTGGGTCAACCCGTGATGGACCCACTGCCGAAGATCCTTGACACCCTCCGGCGGGAGCATCTTTACGATTGTACGAGCATGGGGTTGAAGGATGTCAAATGCTTTTTCCATCCCCTCTCTACCCGCACCCGCATCATTTTCCCCGAGGACAATAACGCCCCGCCCCGCTACCATCTGCGTCAGCTTGTCCAGACAACCCGTGCTGCTCGGTCTGCCGATTGCGATCAAGTCGATATCTAATGCTGCTGCCACGTCCGTAGCACCCTCGACAATTAGCACGGAGTGTTCAGAAGGCATGAGCACTGATCCGGCCTGGGTCAACTCCCCATCTGTTTTGAGTATATGCAGATATCCCGCAGTACCTAGATCTCTACTAGCACCCTCTCCGACTCGGCAACACAATACTGCCTTTGGGTCCGTGGGTTCTTCAGAAGAAACCAAGCACCAGTCTGGCTTCCCGCATATGGGGCAGGGAACCGCCTCAGTAGTACGAGTCCAGTTATGGGGTCCGGCGTGATACCGTTCTTTGTCGGTGGGAGTAGCGTGTATGTAAGGGACATAAATCAGCCCTCGTTTTGAACCCTTGAACATATATTTTTTACCGTCCCATTGACGGAGCGACAGCCCTATGACCATCCCGAACTCATCGCGTTCGGGAAAGACCCAACAATTATTGCGTAATGAATACCCTATTTCCAGGGAAGTCAATGCGGCCACGCTAACGTGTAATTGTTCGGATAGCTTCTCCAACAACGGTGGCAGGACATTACTCTGATATAGAATTAGCTGTTCAGCGAGTGTATTTTTCATCCGACCAGCCCAATCTTTTTTGTTGAACTCATAGCGGTTAAGGGAACAACGTGAAGCCCGTAGCGGCATATACAGGCACACTCCGCAATACTGATCTCAGTCGGCAAGGCTCGTCACCGTTAATGCGGTTAGTGTCGTGGGCTCTCCCCACGCAAAGCGTTGTTCCCTTCCTACGGTATAACCGGGCTCTTAGAACGGGATCTCGATATCCGACATAACGGCGACCTTGATCTTGCCCCATTCCTCGTCGGTTACTTCGTCCTCGTTCACCGCGATCTCTATTGCTCGCTTGAGCCAATACTGGTCCAGCACCTCCTGCGGAACGGGCTTATTTAGCCCCTCATTCAGAGTGAAGCAGGCATCGTATGCCTCTTTCTCACTGCACGGTTCCGAAGGCGTCTCTGTCTCTGCCTCGGGCGTCTCCACCTTCTCTGCCTTCGGGGGCTTGGGTGCCTTGGGCGGGGACTTCTTCCCTGCACCCTTGGGTGCGGTCTTTTTCTTCGCGGCGTCACCCTTCGGCTTGGCAGCGGTCTGCGGCTTCCCGGACCCAGCGATACCAAACTTGCTGTCCAGATCGGTAAGAGCCTGGGTGGTCAACTTCGTCAAGCCGACATCAGCATCCGCAGCATCGAGCCAAGTAATCTTCATCTTGGCCTCGTCGTTGTAGATTTCCTCCGCAACCCGGAACTGGACTTCCATACCCTTGAGTTCCAACGCAGCCAGGGAAGAATATGTTTCCCCATCCCATCCAACCGCCGCAATAACCTGATCGTAATTGAGACACTTCACAACATTGCCCTGCTCATTCAGCCTGACCAGCACGAAGTATCCCGGCATCACCAACTGATACTCCGACCAATCCTCCCATTCTTCCGTGGCCTCATTGTAACGCTCGGTCACGAGGAAGGTGGCAATGAACTGCGGCAACTTGGCCTTCCGCGTCATGTTCACGCCGAAGTCCCGAATGGTTCCCTTGTACAATCCCTCTTGTTCAATCTTAGCCATCAGATGTTTCTCCTTCTTTGGTGATTTCATCTTTGGTAAGGACCATAAGTATTTCCCGTTCGGGAACCAGATCCATCTCCCACCCATCAACTATCACGGGTACTCGGCTACGCCTTAGATAATACACATACTCCCCCACTCCCATATCCGGGGGAAGCTGAACACCCTGCTGCGTGTACGCTCCCGCCCCCATCGCTATTATCTCACCCCGACCCAACTGCTCTCGTCCTGTCCTGTTATCGGGCAGGAGAATAGTACCATGCTTCTGCTCGGGCCAAGGCATCGGCTTGATAAGTAAGTTGTCCGCAGTCACTCTCATAATCTATTCCTCATCAAAAAGAAATGTCCAGATCGAGTCATCGGCAGGACCATCGAAGGATACACAAGTAATGGGATTGCCGTCATCATCCGTAAATCTGCCGAGCGTTCGACTCTTGGCCCTGTAGTCCTGAGCACCGCCGATATAGACCGCCCGTGTGACATCGCGTGATGCAACCTTCCCCGTGACCTTGTCGCCTTCGGCCCTGACCGCCGTATTCAAGTAGTTGATTCTGAAGATATGATCGGCCCACTCACAGACTTGCTTCATTACGCTGGTCGCACGATCATGGTGAAGTCTTGGGCATGCCTGAAGATAATCCTGCCCCTCCGGGTTCGCCACGGAGATCGCTTGTTCCTGGGCGACCAGCCCGACGTTGACACCCCGGCGAATGAGGGCATCAAGATCTTGCAATATGAGACGCATCGCATCCAGGAGATGTGCTGATCCATCATTCCAGCCATAAGCCTTCATGTTCTTGGCCGTTCCACCACCCTTGGGGAGCGGGACTGTCTCCAACACGTATGTCTCCGCCCTCTGTTCGAGCAGAGTTACCGTGTCGATGACACAACTCGATCCCTTGGGGAAGAGATTCTCCTGATGCAGTGCCGCCCGTACATCCTCGAAGGTATCCACGCCCGGAATATGATTGATATGTTCCTCCGTCTTGGGATTTATGATGCGGCGTCCACCGTCATCTAAGCCGATGAATATGGGCTTGGGCATCATGGAGAACAGGGTTGTTTTCCCGAGTCCAGTATCCCCATACCCGACGATCTTCTCACCCTCGCCCGCTCCGGTCCACGATTTGACGGTGAAAGTCTTGGCTGGTACTGTTGGCTTCTTAGTTTGAGTTGGTGCCGTCGGTGCCTTTGGCGGCGACCTCGGCGGTGCTTTCGGTGGTGTCGGCATTAGCTGTTTCCCCTTACTTCATCAATAGTTGACGGGTAAATTCTTTCAATTCGTCCTGTAGGATACAGTCTGTGACAATGTTCAACTACTCGCTCAACAGATGGTCCCTTGAATAACACACGCATTGTCGTACCTTCTGCGTACTGTTTAGTTTTTGGATTCGGAAACTCCAAAATTGTCTCCCAAAACATAATGTTATCTCCTGAAATTGTTGGACACCATCATTTCACGGCATCCTTACCTTTGTCGTTTAAACAGTGAAAGCCTTCGGGAATGTTCCCGTTCGTTACATCGACATCATAGTAACATATTGAATAGTACGGGCATCGGTACGTGGCATCACAGTGATCCTCGTTACGGAACCACAGATCCCGAATGGTCGCAAACTCAGCAAGACGGGCTATGTTCCGGTACTCCCTGTCCAGCTTGAGTAGCTCGTCATCGGTCCTGGGTATCTCATGTCTGGCAAAATGCTTGTCCGGGTACTCCCGTATATCGGCAAGCAACCTCGCCCCGAACATCTCGGGAGTCTCGCGGATAGCAAAGGGCCGGGTGGGTTCAGGATTCTTCTTTGTTATCTTCGGTTCTGCCCCAGGAACAACCTCGACACGGGTGGTACCCACAATTATTTGATCCGGGACTCCACCCTCCACGATATCGGTTATCGTGACTTCATACTTCTCCCCAAAATATTCGCATGACTCAAGAAACTTCTTCGTGTCCGACATCGAGAGTTTCTTCGGTTTGATCTGCGGCTTATGCCATGCGTCATACAACATCCCGGAGATCGGGGGATCAGAGGCCGAGATACCGTATCGTTCTAGTTTACCGGATAACTGAGCATGACGGGCCTCGATCAGATACAGTGTTAATTGGGAGTCCAACCGCAGCCTATCCCAATACAGCGAACCGGAATCAATTGGCTTGCTCGTGGACTTGTACTCACCCAGAAGCAACGCCCCGTTCCGCCTGATGACGCGGTCTATCTTCCCGCGTCGGGTATATATGCTGCTGAGATCCCGCTTGAAGGGAACCTCCGTGGCAATGGTTTCCACTTTATCGTTTTGCCAATGCCAATGCCACCCTATCGCGGAGTACAGAAGAATCGTCCTCTCCACTTGCCAATCCGTCAGACTGATCGAGGGAGGACAAGTCTTATACACCTGATTCATGTGGCGTATCATGGCCTCCCGGAGATCCTCGGGTATGATACCACTACCCTCGCAGATCGGGCAGTCTGCATCTTCGCAGCACACATCTCCCGGAGTGGAGGTTAGAATTTCCAGACACCTATGCCAGTTTGTACCCTGACGCAGCACGTCCGCTTTCTCGATTGGGCGGATGCGTAGCACATGCCGGAAATTGTACAGCATGGGGCAGTGCTTGTAATCGGTTATGCTCGTCGCGGATTGTGGAATCATAGCGATCTTCCCATTCTATCAGACTTTGCCCGGTTTGTCAACCCAAAATCTTGGCGATTTCCGCCGCAAGTCCTTCTGCTGAAGTAGTTAAGATGTAGGAGATGTTCCGGTTATCGCAGAATTCCCGGAATTTCCTCTGGTCAGGCGATAGTCTCCCCTTGCCATCGCCACGCTTACACTCTATCTCGACATGGACAACACCGCCCACAGACTGTTTGCTTCTAAACCAGGTACCATTCTGATCCTGTGTGACAAGATGCCGGGCGGTGTTGAGCAGGCACCATATGTCTGCGGCTCCCTTCTGTCCGAACCGCATGAACCTCCCGTCGTCAAACTTAATCGCCCCGGTGTTCCGTCGCTCAAAGTAAACCACCTTCGGGTGGTCCTTGAGGAAGATGAGGCAGTCCCGGACCACCGCACCTTCAAGATCTTTCTTGGGCGTTCGCCTCTTGCGGGGCCGAGCAATCGGACATTTCTTAGGAAGCATTCTGTTCCTTCCATCGTATAATGATACAAGCCAATACTTGTCGAGAATGAAGCCACCCGCCATTTTTATTTATTAACTCATCGTGTCGGATAGCATAATCTAATAAATCCTCCGGAACTTCGTCAAATAGACAGTTCATCATAGTCGCTATTTGATTTCTCAAAGGATTGTACCCATCCTCATTCATTTTCTTTCTCCCTCGATCAATCCGCGAAGATGATACGAATCACATACAGGACAAGAAACCATGTGAATAGTCCGTATATTGCCCACAATGCGTCACCGATTCTCTCGAATACCCATAGGTCAGACATTTTCTTTCTCCTTCTG
>SDBT01002385.1_pt1 | contig 33220 bp, 63 predicted proteins | sample 2277101 | NCBI WGS metagenome assembly SDBT01 (sample SAMN10404973, study PRJNA504765) | marine sediment metagenome | isolation source: marine sediment core GS10_PC15, 103 cmbsf | place: Arctic Ocean: Southern Knipovich Ridge | collected 2010
CTTAGTGGTAGGAATTACCTTTTTTTTTTGAAGCTTCCTTTTTGTTATCTTTCTTCGTGATGTCTTTAGCGCGCATATCTTCCTCATAACCGAGCTTGCTGCGCGTTTTATAACCACGCTTATCGCTCATTCCTTTAGATTCTTTTTTGTCATCTTTTTTAGTAATGCGTTTAGCTCGTCGGTCTTTTTCATAACCCATTTTGCTACCACCATGTGAGTGACCATGTTCGTTCATAATTATAATCCTATATTGGTTGTTGATAAAATATCATGGAGCAAACTTTTTTCATCTTTCATTTGCTCCGTGATTACTTGAGTCGCCGCATCAGTGCGGTCAGTTTCAGCCTTAGCTAAATCAACTAAGACTTTCAAAACTTTGGTAAAGTTTTCAATTTCAGCCTTTGTGGCTTTTAACTTTATTTCTTCTTTATCAATTTCGATCTTTTGTTGATCAATATTAGCATCATTTTGATTTTTTTCTCGTTGCGCAGTGACTTTGGCGCCCTCTACTTCAACCATTTTTTCCATTGGATCAACAGGCGGTTCTTCCTGCGCTTTTCTTTGAGCTTCCTGTTTAGCTTGTTCCATTTCTTCTTGCCATTCCTCAGCCAGTTCTTTAAGCTCATTTTGGCCTCGAATATCTAAATTATCAAAAATGATAGGAAGCCCTTTACTATTGATAAAGTCACTGATTTGCGGGGAACTGCCCATTAATTGTATTAAAGTATTTAAGGCACGCGATTTTTGAACTTCAAAATTAGGACCAGCCGTCACAGCCACATTTAATAAATTAGGTTTGAGCACAAAATTAAGCTCACCTTGAATCTCTGGTCGTGTGATATCAAAATATTCATGCTCTCCTTTGGCATTCACAAGAGGAATAGTTTTATTCGTTGGTAAAAATTTAGGCAATACTTCCGCGATGACTCTACCAGCTTGCGTAAGGGCTAATAAATAATTGATAAAGTAAACTTGGACAGTAGCATTTGATTGTAAGGCGCCCTCAATAATAGCTTTGCCTGAAATATTGTCATTGGTCACTCCTTGCGCAGCATCATAGACTCCCAACACAGTTTGTATGGCTCTATCAGCTGCTTGAAAAGTGTTCATTACTTCTTGAGGTAAGGGCGATGGGGTTAACTGTTTTGGCTCAGGAATTTGTGCCCCATTGCTGTCTACATGATTCCACGGTAACATTTGAGTTTTTTGGATATTAGTCCAATTAGCAACATATTTTGGCGGAATTGCTTGTTCACTGACCAAAAATTTGCTCATCATCATGTTCTGCATCCAGCCAGCAATAGACTGAGCTGAAAAATTCTTTAAACGTTGAATATCTAAGGCATGCCAAAAATATGATCTGGTTAATTGTAGTGCAGTATTGGCATTATATTGATCATTCTCATCATTTAAGTAAGCACTATTTCCATCCACAAAAATAAAGGGCACTGATTTAAATTCAGTCTTATCATGCTCAAGCACTTCTCCTTCACGTACTCTATAAAATTCAATGGAAGTTTCCCAAACCGTTCGCTCATCCAGGACAACTGGTGGCGCTTCCATCCTAAGCAAATACTCGGTAGCTACGGCTTCTTTGTCATAATCTTTAGAGTTAATAACCTCTCCATTGGAAAATTTCAGTTTTCTAATTTTATGCTTTTTCTTTTCGTAATACTCAGCTACCAAGACTATTTTTTGACCACCTAATTCATAATTCCAATTAAAGACACCGCCAGACGACCCATAAAAACTAGTCTTAGTTAAATCAGCGTTTGGATAATCTCTCTCAAAATCTGCTTTAAGCATCGGGACAAGTTCATAAGCAAATTCAGAATCCCATTTTGTTGGTTCATTGGCCAGCGGAGAAAAACCACATAAGGTAGGATCTAATACTTTTTCTAAATAAGGACGTTGCTCAAAAGAGTTATCATCTTTATAATCAAGTCGGATTTTCATTATTGAGTAGCCGCCACTCATAGCCTCAGCTAATATTTTATCGCTAAAACCATTGCGATTGGCCTCAGCTAGAATAGCTTGTAAATAGCCGCTCATAATTTTTAGAGTAAGATTTTGCTCTGGGCTTATTTCTTCACTGGTCACCTCAAATCCTGGGGTTTGCTTTGACCATTCACCCAGCACACGAGATAAAAAAGCTTCAAGTATATTTACTTCCAAATTGGGCTTATTAAGATCATTTAAAACGGCTATATCTTGAGCACTCAGAGTCGTTTTGTAGATAGCTTTTCTAAATTTTTTGTAATTAATCCGATTAATATGCCAAAATTTGTGCGCATCTTCAATATTGGTTTGAATGCGTTCAGCTTCGCTTTGATGTTTATTAGCTATTGATTGCGCCATGAAGTTAAGCCTTTCGACAATTTCTTATTAGCAGCAAAAATCGCACTGCTAACTTGTACATTATCTGTCTGGTCACTATATACACAGGGCAAAGTTTTGTCAACTAAAGCGATTTCAATGGCATCGGCACACGTATCGGCAATATCATCACGACGATGGGTATTGTTTCCTGTGATACTTGACATATGCTCAATACAGAGTTCTACGTGGGACATTCCAAAGGTTAATGAGATTAATTTTTGTGCAATCATGGGTTGAGCATCAATAAACCGTTGCATCTTAGATTTTTTACCACGCTGAATTTCTCGAATACTGATGCCGCGTAATTCTTTTAAAATAGACAATAAAGTAACACCGGTAGATTTCTTTTCAATAGCCACAATAGCTGGTTTCACTGGGTAAGACATTGAGTGAGCATAAAATTGTAAAAAAGCACCTTTCAAATCTTTTGGTTCCACCCATATCTCTACACAATCTAACCAATGAATCGCGAATTGATCAGTTAAAACGCCATTTGTTTCAATTTTATACAATCCAAAGAAACTAAATACCGTTGCGTCATTAAATGTTTTGTCAGTTTCTGCACTATCTACCACAATAAACGTGCTCACCATCTGTGGATCATTTTTTAAGATGACAAAGTCTTTGGATTTGTACAAACCACCCCCAGCTGGACGAGGCTTTTGTTGATATTGTGACCAATATTCATAAGGACTGAATTTTTCCAATTTATCCAAAGCCGCTATATCATGTTTGTCAGGCCTCAATGGCTGACCATTTGCTCCTCTCGCTGGCAAATCAATAACACGCCAGTGTTCACCATCTTCTCCTGCTGCTAATACTTGCCCTAAATCATGTTCGTGTAATGTTTGGCCAATTACAATAATTGGAGTTTTAAAGGGATTATTTAAACGTGATTTTAATGTGTTTCTAAACCACCGATTCACCTGTTCTCGAATCGTATCACTAAAAGCTTCATCTGCTTTATGCAAATCATCAGCCACAATACAACCGCCAAACCTCTCTATATTAGATAATCCAGCACCAAATGATGTGACAGCGCCCCCAGATCCCACAGCATATACCACTCCATCATTGGTTGTTTTGAAATGATCTTTAGCTGTGGAGTCTGAACGCATGCGTACTCCAAACAATTCTTGATAACTGGGCAATGAAATAATTTGTCGAATCACAGACGTTTGTTCAGTCGCGACGCTAGCCCCATACGAAGTGTATATAAATTGACAATCTGGATAATGCGCTAAAGCCCATGCAATAAAATGAATAGCAAGTTCAGTCTTACCATAGCGTGGAGGTAATCGAATTAAAAGAAACTGAGTCTCACCTCTGAAAACCTTAGTAAATTCTTTACACAAGGTTCGCTCATAAGGTTCCCGAGACAGAGGAGTAGTATGAACAAATTTTTTGCCTGTTCTGATTTGAAAAAAGGCAGTCGTAAATAGCAATAAAGACCCCAGCAATTTCTTGCGCATGGTCTCTATATCATCATCTTTTAATTCTTCAATTTGCTGCATGTGCGTAGTCTAGCACATGTACAAAGTTTAGTCATCTTTGTTGTCTTCTTCCATTTATTTTTCTTCTTTATTTTCAGGGATCATTTTTTCTAACTGTTCACTAATTTCATCCAGAAGATTTCCAAATGCGTTGTTAAGATCAGCCTGCTCTTTATCTAAGAGATTATTTTGATAAACTAAATAAGTAAATCCACCAATAAAAAAAATCATACCAAATACAAATAATAAAGTCATTTTAATCCTCCTAGCTGTATTTCTTTTTTGTTGCTTCCACCTCTTTCCATATTTCTTCACGCTCTCTCTCTAACAAAGTTCGAAATTCTTCTTGAAGTTTGTCTGTTTTATAGACGTTATAAAAGAACTGTGCTAAAAAAACTATAAACCATAAAGCAAACCAATTGTCACCACTCATTTTAATCTCCTTTTATATAATTTTAAAATTGACCGTCAAGCATCATTATCAAATGCTGGGATTCGAACCCAGGGAAACGTTATCATGGCATGCTACGCTTCGGAAGCAAACCTGCCTTAAACCACTCAGCCACATTCTCATATTAACTTGACGGTTGCTCTTTATTAAAACGTTTTTTACAACGTTCACAGTATTGAACGGTGTCTCTCCCAAATGGCTCAGATAAATTACAGGCTGGGAGCATACACCGCATCGTATAAACTTTTAAATGTCGCTGTAATACTTTACACAAAATAAAATCTAATATTTTTTTTAATCTAACTTTCATTGAGTTTAATTTTTGCATTCAGATTCCTTAAAATATCCAGATTTTAAATAAGTTACTAAATAAGATTCTAACGCATTCACAGACGCATTGGTAATATTTTTAACCTGGGTGGACTCAGTAATCTTTGGAATTAAATAGATAGCAGCCAGTTGAGCTTGCGATGGAATAAAACAACCAAGAAGACCAACAACTCCAAGCACAATTCCCCAACCTTTAAAATAATTTTTATATTCTTCTAACATATCTTCTGTGGCAAAAATCATTAGAAGACCTAGAAATAACACCAACCCAACAGTAAAAAATACAGCCACCGCAATCCCGAGATTGCCAACAAACACTAACCAAAACACAGTTGCGCTAGACATTATAAAATCCCCTTAAATAAAACACTTAAACTATACTCTCAGTATATAAGATTGTCAACACCAAATCGCATTAAAATACCAATCAATGTCCCTAGCTATATTAACAAAAACTACTTCCACTATCCGATAATCAATATCAGGGTCAACAAAATAAAAGGTGGAAGGTGAAAAATTCCAGTTCCTAAAATAAAAACTCAACCTCACCCACCAACGGAATGAAGCCACATCTCTATCAAAACCAACACACAAAGTAATGGGTTCGCGAACAGAAAATGCTAATCTTTTTTTCGTTTGCCATGTGAGCATCTGTAAATGATCCCGGAGCAACGAACTGTTAGATATCTTCATAGCCACCTACAAATCAAACCGCTCAATAAATTCCTTTAACAAATCAAAAGAACGTTCAGTAGTGGTTAATAAATTATCAAACGCTAACTGATCTAATCGATTTTCTGCAAACTTTTCTAAGCTTTTTAAATCAGACAGAATGAAAATTAATTGAAGAAAAGATGCTTCCAACAATTTTTTAGCCTCGGTCTTTGATTTCCAAGGTAAAGGTGAAGACGAAGACAAACTTTTGAGAGACTTACAATGTGAATAAATTTTATACAATTCTTCGTCAGAACACGTACTCAACAATTCTCTATTCCACGTTGATTTCTCATAAAAGCCGCCCGTGTATGTGGAAAACTGATCGCATAAAAAATCGTGTCCAGGATACTGCAAATAGCACCGGGTTATTAAATTAATTAACTCAGTCTTATTAATTTCTACAAACATCATTAATTCTCCGGATAACGACCTGGGAGGGATTTAAACCCTCAACTACCATCACTCTAAGCCAAAATAAATAAGCCAAACCGGATGGCACCAGATCATAAAATAATACTTCCGATAATAACCCTTATCGGAAGTATTCACAGTACAGTAAATAAAAAAAACATGGCAATGACGAAGTACAGAAGAGCTGTCGGCCGTTCCCCTTCAATCGCATAACTCACAGAGAGAGCAACCGATCCAAAAGAAGCCAACACCAATAAAAAGGTTACTAAAATATAACTACTACTCACTTCTCAAAGCTCCCTTATCATCGTACCTTTAACCACACTAAAAGTTTATGATGTCTCATATTAATCCACAGTGCAGCGGATCGACTCCACCACCAGATCAGTTGGAGCAAAATCGATGCTAGAAATAAGATCACGATGAGACACACAAGTTCGCCTATCACGTAATACGCTGAAAAATTATACATTTAAAACTCCTTAGCTCGTTAGAGCCACCATCATAATAAGAATAAAACAACCCGACGCAAACCCGAGAGAAATAACGGCATGTTTGCATGCAGAGATAGAACAAGGGAGAGGGGTATTAGCTAGAAATTCCGCAGACAAACGGTCTTGCTGTTGCGCTTCGTAGCGAGCGCGTCGCACCATCTCCACGCTTCTTTTTTCCTCAATCTCAACCACTCTATTCCAAGAATAAAACGAATAAAAACTACAGATAAGACCTACAATGGCCGTGACACTAATCATTCAACTCTCCTTATCATGTTCTTTTTCTTCGTCTTCCATCTCGAACGCGATCTGAGCAAGTAGAGGCTCAATAGCAGCAAAGACGTCCGCTGACAACGAGCCAAGCTTAATGAGCTTACCATCTACACGTTCAAGAACGTCACCATCTTTAAAATCATTTTTCATTTAAAATTCTTTCTCATGCTCGTTAATAATCGTATTAATCTGAAAAAAGGCTTGATTCATTTCCGTCGTCTTACCGTCTATATCCTCAGTACGCTTAGCTGGAATGATACGATCTAACACATACTTAAGCATGTCTTTATCGCCCTCAAGAGCCAACGTAATCATTTTTTTCATCAAGGCGCGCTCATGTGGTTCCACTAGCTTAGAAAACACGTCAGATCGTCTCTTTCGCATTGTGCCCCCCCCTAACGGGTTAGCTACTTGGCCTTTTTTGAATGGCATAACGAGAAATCCTAACCAATTGATTAATAACAGTACAGATACTTCCGATAATAATTGCCCAACTTATGATCATTTGTGTGAGACGGCAGGACTTGAACCTGCACCTTCAAATATCCTTACTACTCTTACGAAGTAATTAGATGGGCTTTTCGTTAAACCCGTTGGCTCAACGAATGTCTCCGCGTCTCACATGCACTTTATCCAAGCCTGCTACGCAGCCCAGTTATGACACCAGTCAAAAACACCTAATGCTTCTTCTTCTTTACGAGTATGATCCACCAAACGAAGATCAGCGTCGCTCAGTTTATCTCTCCAATCTTCTTGTCGCGCAACTAAAGGCACTAAGTTATCCTCTTTTCCCATTGTAGGTTCCCCTAACACAAAATCCTTCACAATATCAGCTACAGCTAAAGCTAGTCCTGGCACGGGACTACTCACCCATTGATTGCCTTGGCTGTCTGTAGTTACTGTAATGTCGTTATTTAAGTTTGAAGTAGTCATAATTAATATCCTTTTTTAAGTTAACAAAATAATTATACTGCGTAGTCACGCACAAGTCAACAGAAAAATCATACTTTTTGTAAATTAGTATAAAATTAGCCCAGAAGGAAGGGGATGTAGCCCTTATTTGGCATTTCTTACGAAATTGACAAACAAACTCAGTTCATCTGCTTAACCCGTTTTAACTTAAACTAACCTCTGGTCATTCTTTGACGGAGCCATTTTCCCAAATCTGCACCCACAATGAGCCAAGACTTCGCACCACACGAACAGCGATGAGCCATAAGCGTTTTTTTCTCAATAGCCGACAAGATACCGCGCTTAGAAATTCCAACAGCGTTAGCGGCTTCTTTGGCGGTATAAGTTCCAAGGAAATCGTCGGGCATCTGAACGACTGGTTCGCAAATTTTCATCCTCATCAACTATCGACTTTTTTTGGCCGACCCGGCTTTTTTTTCACAACCGGAACAAGGTCAATCTCAATGCCGGTGTCATGTGAAGGATTATTTAGAATTTCCGTAGATTCGCCTTGCACCTGAACTTCTTCATCTTTAAGAATATACCCACGGCCATTACAAGCGCCACAAGCTAATATGCCCTGCATACTGGAACGGATAGAAAGTTTAGCGCCTCCACAACTAGCGCAGATAGATTTTTTAGTAACTGTCGTCATAAACCACTCCAAAACTAAGATAGTACGCTACTACGCAGATAAAGACAACAGCTATCGAATTAACTCGTCGGGAGTAGGAAAGGTGCCAAACGCTTCATATCCTTTCGTGGATACTTTGTACATACTTCGTTGCTGCACCGGAGACATAAGAGGAGTTCTCCGTAATTCACATACTTGTCAAGAAGAACAGCGCCACACTCAGCACATGATTTAAAACTCTGAATATAAGCAGACATCGAATTAAACAAATTGACACACCCGTTAAGCTTAATCTCCATCGTGTTTAATTTTTCCTGCATCTGCTCTATGACAGCTTGAATATCACTCATTTTCACCATCCTTTTTCTCCTTGAACTTCGGATAAGGGACATAAACGGTTTTCCGGGCTAACTGTTGTAGTTGGGTCAAGGTTTTTTCTAATTTTAGAATAAGAGCGGGGATATCACCCTTCTCTGCTTCGGGAGAGGAAGCAAACGCGCTAATTTCAGTGACGTGTTCATCGAGAAGTTTAAGACATCGGTCTTTTTCCGTGGTCAACACATTTTCAACATAATAATCAAATCCCATTATAAAAACTCCTCAATTTTTTTATCTCTTCCACCATTCTGGATCGTCTTTTTCATCGCATTCACTCGTTTCAAAAATCAACTCTTCACCTTTTTTCCCGGCTTCATAAGCTAATTGAATTATTTTTTTTGATTGAAAAGGCGAAACTAACTCTCTAAAAAATTCGACATCTTCGGGCGGAATTCGATTGTTAGCACTAAGTAGGCACTCCTTGTCAACAAAGACTTGATGAACTTCAAAATCACGATCATAAGCTGGATAAGGAGCTGTAATGGTTTTAAAAGTTATCTTCATAAAAAATCCTCAATCTTGTTTTCGACGATATTGCCAAGGATGATTATTTTTGCACATTCATCAATCGGCGGTTCCCAAACTTCATTGGGATTACTTAAATAAAAGCCTCCATCCATCCAAGTTACAATATAAACACATTCTATTCTTTCAAATGGCATTATAATAAGTGCGCCAACAATATCGCCTTCAAAAATTTTATTTTCATTTACATCGTGATAACCGCTAAATTGTCCCAACGGACAAACCGTATCTTCAACGGGCGAGAAGTTATCCATATGGATTCCGTCGAAAAAATTACGATACACCCATTCTTTAGCAACGGGATTCCAAACTCTAAATAAAAACCTATCATCCATTTTCTTTTTCCTTAGCTAAACTACAACGCTCGCAGCCAGAGGCGAGCAGATCATAATAACAAGCTCCGCAGTTAGGACAAAAATCATGACTCATTCTCACTTTCCTCTTTTTTAGAGCATTTAAGATTTATAATAATTTGCCAAACTTCTTCGTCTAATCGCTCATACTCTTTATAGATAAGTTCAGGCAGGTGAGGGTAAACACACTCACTCATTTTTCTTAACAATTTTATTCCCTCACTAGTCAATTCAGATTTAGTCATTTTCTCTCATCTCCTCGTCTAACTCTCTCTCTTTCTTATTTAATGCGGTCCAACGTGCGCAGTCAGAGTCTAGCGGCTCGTAGAATAAACCAGAAGGATCCCGAGCACAAGGAGCGCCGCAGTGTGGACAAAAAGCATCATTCATTTTCTTTAATCTCCAACAAGATTTCTTTAAGTTTTGATAATTGTTCTACACGATCTATCCAAACTTCACAGCAACCAACCTCTGTCCCGTCGAATGTATATAACAAATCTAAGGCGCTCTGACATTTTATCACTATTTCGGCTTTAGTCATTACCACCACTTTTTTTTTCAGGATGAATTTCTCGATATTCATCGATAATAATCTCAAGATCCCGGAGTAAATAATCATGATCATACTCGTAACGATCATCTCCCAGATGGGAATAATCATGACCAATTTTAATATATATAAAATTACCACGGGTAGATTCTTCGTAAAAAGTTACTCCCCAATGCCAGGTAAATTGATCAAAAAATTCATTATGGGAGTGAGTCCCCTCATCTATTGGAGTGCCTAAAAAATTTCTAATTTCTGGATGAGTTATGGAATTTAAAAAAATATATCCGGCAAACATACCTCGTGGTCCCTTCTTGTAATTAAGATTACTTGTTTCACAGACAATCCCTCGATGAACACCCATCCATTTTTCACTTGTATGTCGTATATACATTTTCTATTTCCTTTTTTTTGGTAAGATAAAGTTCTGGAAAAAGTTTTTTCAACATAATATCAATTTCCTTTTTCGACATCTTATCTCCATTCCCTCCACAATAAAACATAAATTATTTCCTTTTCTTAAAAATTTTCATATTTCACTTTCTTTTAAACTGTCTAAAACTTCTTTACAAAAATACTCTTCAATATGAATGCAATAACTATCAACCATCGCTGGCAGCTTATGTTCTGCAATAGTTTCACGTATATGAAAAATATGATGCAAAGCTTCTCGTAAGTCTGTTAGCTTGTCACCCATTATTTTTTCTCCTTAAATCTTCTATAGAATTTTCTTCAAAAAATCTTTTCAACAGATCAACGCAATACAAATTATCGATATGATCACAAGTAAACCGTAAAACTTTGTAACCTAGCATTTGCGCTTCATTATATTTTTCACAATCTTTACGATAGCCGACAGGTCTGGTATGCCTGCCTTGAACATATGTGCCACCTTCCACTTCAACTAACAGCATATAATCTGGCCATGCAAAATCAGCTGGCCATTTTCGAGTAGGACAAAACTTAAATTCTTTAACAAAAGGAGGAAAAGAAAAAGCTTTCGTAATTAAAAATTCAAACTTGTCAGTTAATTTACTCACCCAGGGGTTCGGCAGAAGCCATTAAATTATTGATGGCATGGACCTGACAATAATATTTTTGATCATATTCCTTCCTAATTCCCACCCATTTGGCAGTAACTACTCCACAGGCGGTACAAGAATGGGTAGTAGGGGTATAGTCAATATCTCGGACGACGGTTTCTGGGATAACTGAGTTTGGGGTTTTTTTTTCAAGGCGACTAATTTTTTCTTCGAGATTATTAATTTTCCTGTCGTGAAATATATGTTTGGTGGCAAGTTGATTCAGATGATTTTCCAGACTGTTCAGCTTAAACCCTTGCATTCCATTTCCCATTTCGAGAGCGCCTATCCGATTTATCCAATGATTTTCAATTTTAGGTCTCTCCCCCACCAGCTCACTAAGTGAAACGTTATTATATTTTTTACCCCAACTCATAAAACCTCCAAAATTAATTATTGCGTGACTGAGATTTCACTATACTCTGGGTATAGGAATTGTCAATACAAAATTAAAATTTATTTAAAACATCCTCCTGCTCGCTTGAGCCAGTTTTTAAAAACTTTATTCCAATCGTCACGTTCTTCCCCGTTGGACAAAAAATATTCAAGAAATTTATTTAATTCACTTTCCAAATCAATGTTTAAATTTTTAGCAATTTTAGCATGTTCCGCAGTTGGTTTAAAACTAGGCAATAAAAGGCGAGGAAGAGAGCGAAATGAAAAAGAGGGAAGAGCGGGCGCGTCTCTCTCTCTCTCTCTTTTTTCTTTATCTAACTCTCCCTCTCTCTCTAGGGAAACTTTGTTCGTAGCGACTACGTAGTTATTTTTTTGGCGGTAATCTTTTCTTTGGGTATAATTATCTCTGAACTTCAATAAGTTAGGAGCACTTATTAAGATACTTTCGACTATGGATAAAGTGCCAATTTCACTTACTTTTTTTTCGTCTTTTTTTACTTTTTGGTTGTCTTTTGGTTGTCTTTTGGTTGTCTTTTGAGTAAATTCTACTGAAAGTAGATCAATTTCGGTAAAAAAGTGAAGAAACGTCAATAGTTTTCCACAGGTTATCCACAGGTTATGCACAAGCACTTTTGGAGGATAAGAAATCGTGGGGGAGTTGGTTTCGTCTAATTGTTGCGCAATAAGCTCTAATAAACGCCAATACACTCCGTAACCTTCCATGCCAAATTTGTTTATAACTTGTGCAAGTTTTTCATCGTGGGCACTTATTGTCATATGTTTGAACCATTTCATAAAAAAAACTCCAAAAAGTATTGCAATTGAAAACCACAAAATGTAAGCTTTGGCTTACAATAAAAGCAGAGATTACTTACACGATTTAAAATGTTTATTATAATCAAAATCAGGAAAAACTTTTTCAAGTAAATTGAAAATTGATAATAAAGTGGAATAAGAAGGGGTGCGACGGTCACATTCTAAATGGGATAGAAATTGATAAGAGATGTTTAATTTTAACGCTAACTCAGCTTGAGTTAAACCAGTGTCACGCAGTAACTGTATTAAATATTTTACATTCATTGGAATAATCCCCTCCTAAGAAAGGATAACTATACGCGCAGTATAGAAAAAAAACAAGAATACTACATTTTGTCACTAGAAAAAAAGGAAACTATCATGCATAATTTACCAACTTGGCCAGCTACTTTAGCGCTCTTATTAGAAAAGCATCATCTCACTCAAGAGATGTTGGCTGAAAAGATAGACGTCACTCCCGGTACAATAGGGCATTATTTAACCGGACGCCGCCGTCCCTCTATTAAACGCTTAGAAATATTAATGCGATTTTTTGGAGTAAGTGCCAGTTATTTATTAAATGGAAAGGAAGAAGGAAAAGAAGTAGAAGACGAAGGAAGCAACTTTATACATATCCCTATTTTTGATAATCTAATGGATATTATTCAGTTTAATAGTACACATGAGGTGATTAAAACAACAAGGACTAAAAAAATGGCTCGACAAACCGGATTTATACCCTCATTAACGAGCTATGCGCTCGATATAACAGATGATGAAGCGCTTCCCCATTTACTAGACTGCAAAATAAAACTTCCCTACGCGGCTAAAATAATCGCTATTATAGAGCCAGCCATTAAACCCCATCTAAAACATACTTTAATATGTGGAAAAAATGGACAAATTCATATCTATGAATATATTCAAAGCGGAAGCAAGAAATTTTTACGGTGTTATAGTGATAAAAATGAGAAATGTTCTCTGGAAGATGTAAAATATTTAGGCACCATCGTAAGTTTTTTGTTTGAATATGAACCAGAATAAATAAAATGTAAATTATTTCACAAACAGTATTGACAATCGTCTATACTCTCAGTATGGTTAGCTCAAATGAGGCTAACTATGATCTTTGAAACCGAAGATACAGAAAAACTTTTGGTAACACTCCTTGACTGCTATAACGCAGAAAAGAAGCCAGCGAAATATTTACTGTATGCGTTAGATGACACAGATCGTATAGCTTTATTGGAATCTTTAATTAGAGAGAATTTTGGTTTTGAAAAACTAGAATCTTGGATTGAAGAAGTGAGCGGCTATGACTTGTTAGATCACCCATCGCCGCTCGATTTTGATGTACGTAAAGGAGTATACATGTAATGAAACCACTTGATCCCCCATTTATATTTTTTGCTCAACAAATCATTAATAATGATTATGAAACCTTAGAAACATTAGGTAAAAGAATATATATCCCCGAAATTAGATTTAATAAACTCATGAAAAATGAACTGGAACCAGCTGATTTTGAATTTGATAATTTATTAATCGTCTATTGCAAAACAAAGGAGATAAATAATGAAAAAAACAGACTTTATTAATTCTGAACAAAGACTTATCGAATTTAGTCCTGCATATAAGTATAGTAGAGAAGAAAAACTTGTATTAAAATGTACCGGTCTCATCTCCATATTATTACTTCTCTTAACTTATATAGGAAATTAAAATGCTAATAATAGAAAGAACTCCTGATGAAGCTTTTAGGATCGGCGAAGATATATTAGTGAGAATTCTAAGAGTAAAGGGTAAAAAAGTAATAATTGGAATTGACGCTCCTAAAAACATTTTAATTTTAAGAACTGAACTTGAAGAAAAAATTAACGACGGAGAAAAAAATGGAAACCATTAAACGCGACGAATTGAGAATGCCTCGCACCCCAGAAGAAAAAAAAGAAGTAGAAAAAAAAATAGCATCATTAAACAATGCTCTTTTTGCCCAAATTCAATTGCTTTTTAGAACTGAATGGTGTGAACCAGAACTATATAACCAACTAATAGACCACATATTAACAAAATTACACAATAAATTAGAGAGATCGGATATGAAAAATCTTTATCAAGAAATTGCAGCAAAAGGAAAATTAGCAGGATATGACCGATGACTACACTAACTGAGAAAATGGATCCAAAAGTTAACAAAATGGTACAGGCCTTACTTGCTAGTATAGCCCCTGTTATAAAGGAGGGGGGAATCAAAGGGTTGAACGACGGCGAAATTGGTGCAGCTCTTTATGGATTTAGTCTTTATATGCTAAATAAGGTAATAGAAGGTATCGCTTTAGAACGCGTTGAAGGTCTAGGAAAACTAACCCATGAGAACATAGACAAAATGATGGCCGATACACTAAAAGATCGAAAGGAGAAAGAAAATGCTAATTAACCAAACACAGATGGAAGAGATAAAAGGAGCAGAAGAGGTTAAAGAGATTTTTGAAAAAGTTATGAAGACACGAATTTTTCCCACCTTATTAGAATTAGGCCAACTGAATCTCCAAAAGGAAGACATGACATTTGTTCTGATGAATATAATAATGAATATATTAAAATTAGTAATAGACTGTAACCCTGTAGACCAAGAAGAATTAATTCAAGATATTCGTAATATGTACGGAGACGTTCAAGAAATACCCAAACAACTTCATTAGGAGAAAAAAAATGGCATTAAGAGGAAAAAAACCCAGTAAAATAGAAAAACGATTAAAAGTTCTTTTCTATGGTGCGGCTGGCGTAGGAAAAACAACGGCTGCTATCCAATTCCCAGCTCCCTATCTGATTGATACAGAACGCGGAGCAGAAAATGATCAGTATGTTAAATTACTTGAAGAAAAGAATGGAGCAATATTTCAAACTTCTGAAATAGGGGAGCTTATAACAGAAGTAAAAGCTTTATTAAGTGAAGAGCATTCCTATAAAACCTTAATTATTGACCCCTTAACCATTGTGTATAATGATTTGGTAGAGAACTGCGCAAAAGAAGTAGGAACAGAATGGGGACGTCATTACGGCGAAGCAAATAAAACAATGAAACATTTATTAAATTTGCTTTTAAGATTAGATATGAATGTTATTATTACTTCCCATCAAAAAAATGTATATGGAGAAGAGTTGGCAGTTTTAGGTCAAACATTTGATTGTTATAAAAAGTTGGATTATTTATTTGATCTTGTTTTTGAAATTCAAAAAAGAGGAAAAGAAAGAATAGGAGTTGTTAAAAAAACCCGTATAGAGAGTTTTGTAGATTTTGAACAATTTCCATTTAGTTATGATACCCTAGCTAACAAATATGGAAGAGAAATTCTTGAGAGAGACGCGATTCCTGAATCGTTGGCTACTCTTTTACAAGTTGAAGAATTAAAGGGATTAATAGAATTACTACATGTTCCTGAAACCCTATCGAACAAATGGCTAAGTAAATCAAAAGCTAATACATTTGATGAGATCACGAAGGAAAACATGCAAAAAATTATTAATTCCTTAACTGAAAAATTTCAACCTACACCCCAGGAGCCTCAAAACAATGAAATATAAACCTCTCAACGATGAAGAAATTATTGCATTAAAGCCTATACTCCAACCAGGAACCTATCAATTTGAAACAGTGGGCGCCGAGGATACACGCTCTAAAAAAACAAACAAAGAAATGATTAAAGCTACTTTGAAAGTCTGGGGTGATCAAGGAAAAGAATTTTATCTTACTGACTATTTCACTGGCGATGAAAAAATGATTTGGAAATTGAAAAGCTTTTTTGATTGTATCGGCCATCTTCACTTATATGAAACTGGTGAAATAAGCGCTAATAATTTTAACCATACAAGCGGATTTGTTAAAACAAAAGTGAAAACTGATGAGTATGGAACCCAAGCTGTCGTGGTTGGTTATATTAAAAAATCTGATCAGGATATAATCCCCACTAATCAAGCCCCAAAGGCCGCTTCAACTGATACTAAAATTGATTTTGAAGAAGATGATTTACCGTTTTAAGGAGATAGCAATGTCCGTTAATTTAGAAAAACTCTTCATTCCACCTAACCACCCCTATTGTCAAATGTGTGGAGTATATGTGAAAGAAGATTTTATTATCGTCGTAAGGGACGAAAATTATTGCATGCGGTGTGCACCAAGCGTGATTCGTGAATGGTGTCCGGGATGCGATACTCACTGTTGTTAAGGAGAAAAAAATGATTGAAGAAAACAAAGAGATTTTAGTACCAGAATTTAATGCTTCGTGTGCGCCCTTAGTTCACCGCTGTTATCAATTACTGTGGGATGCTTATAATTATGTACAAGGCACTTCGTACTCTTGGGGTCCTCCTAATTGGGAGGATCTAACAGAGTTACAACAACGTAGCTGTCAAAGAGGAATAGAATCTGTTATTAACAATTGGTTTGTTTCCCCTGCTGACCAGCATGATATTTGGTCAGATTATATGATTAATCAAGGATGGAAATATGGCGACGAGAAAGACGACGAACTGAAAGTTCACCCGTGTTTAGTTTCCTTTGACAGCCTAAGTGTCAAAGACCAGCTAAAAGATGTGTATTTTATAAAGGCGTGCCACCTAGTCGAAAAATTAGTTACAAACCCAGATGTCAACCAGGAGAAAAAATGAAAGAGATAGAAAAATTTATTTTTTCTCCTGAATATAAAGAACTTCAAACTTTTATAGAAATTAGTCATAAAAATATTAAGGAAAAATGTGAAAAATTATTATTATTAGAGGATATCGCTTTTAGAATTTCAAATCTCCCTCTTAACGGGAAGATACACAAGGGAGACCCCGCCGACTCTGTTGAATTGATAGCCATACAAAATGACTCTATCCACTCCGAAACACTTTTAGGATTATTGGAAGGAATAACAGACATATTAGAAAAGTTAGAGGAAAAATATATTATTTCTTTGATACCTCCTCTCGAATATCTGTTCCCCACCGCCCAAGGGAGGACGGCAAATGGACTTAATTTTGTTTTAATATGGGCACCCCTCTTCGCCCAAAATAAGGAGGTTATCGAGTTTAGAGTATGTTATGTAAAGCTTTAAAATGTAGAGGAAATTTTTTCAATTATTGTTTTCATTTCTTGTGTTTGACCCGGGGAGGGGGATTTGTAGGCAGCATCGACAGCACCTAAAAATAATAAAACGACGCTGACGATAGCTGCAAACAAACCCCAATTCGATTTTATAACCTTGGCAAATCCTTTTATTTGATCTTTTCTTACATCTTCGGCATCAATGCGTTTTTCAATAGCATTTTTAAATAGATTTAATTCTCCTACCGTATTACTCAAAGACTTCACCTGCTCTAAAATATGACTTTGGTCATTTAAAGTATCTTTAATTAATATAATAGACCCTTTAATATCTTGTAACGAGTCAGTAATAGCCGTTAATTGAAAAGAAACTGTATTATGCTCAAGCTCAAGATTTTTAACCGTCGCAGCAAGAGCACCAATTTGTTGTTCATGTAGTTCAACTAATTTTTCAACAACCATGATGCACCTTTTATATCATTGCGACCGGTTAGCCAAGTATCGACTAAGCGGTCACCCTGCATATAACAAACATAATCCCCAAATACCAACTATTGAGAAGTCACCCAATAATGGATGGTGCTAGCTCCTGGATCAGCACTAAAAGTAATACCAATTTGACCCCCAGTCACTAGTGTCGCGATTGGAAAAACCGGATTTACTGAGGATTCCATTGTAGCCCACCCAATACCATTAGCCGGAATAGCTGCATCAGGAATAGCGATGTTCGGGCTACCACCAGCATCCACAAATTGGCCGCTAGCGACAATAACACCCACAGATGAAATCACTTCCTCAATAACCACAGGTGCGAGAGCAATCACCTTAAATTGACGATAGCCATCCGTCGCAACTACATTAATTAAATCATTAATCTGTAAACTATCAGCTAAATTTTGATTTTCGGTTGAAGAATCAGTACTCACAGATGGGTCAAAATAATCAGATACAGCGACTACCGCTAAACCATCGGTAGTCGTAAGGTATTGAAAAATATTTTGAACTTTAAAACCCAGTTGAGTTTGAAAAACTAACAAATCTTTTGGTGTATACATAATAAGTCTCCTAATCCTAAAATACCAACTATTGAGAACTCACCCAATAATTGATGGTACTAGCTCCTGGATCAGCACTAAAAGTAATAGCAATAAGCTCATTAGTCACTAGTACCCCGATTGGAAAAACCGGATTTAGTGAGGACTCCATTGTAACCCACCCGATACCATTAGCCGGAATAGCTGTATCCGAAATCTGGATGAACGGGTTACCACCAGCATCCACAAATTGGCCGCTAGCGACAATAACACCCACAGATGAAATCACTTCCTCAATAACCACAGGCGCGAGAGCCGTCACCTTAAATTGACGATAACCATCCGTTGCAACTATATTAAGTAAATCATTAATCTGTAAACTATCCGCTAAATTTTGATCTTCGGTTGAAGAATCAGTACTTACCGACGGGTCGAAATAATCAGATACAGCGACTGCCGCTAAATCATCAGTACTCGTAAGGTATTGAAAAATATTTTGAACTTTAAAGCCCAGTTGAGTTTGAAAAACTAACAAATCTTTTGGTGTATACATAATAAGTCTCCTAAAAAGTAATTAAAAAATTCGATACCCGATAACATTGACGAGTACCACAGCAATGGTCGGCGCAGTATTTAAGGTAATGCTCGCTTGGCCTGCTAAAGCTACCCGTGATTCTACCACAACGCCAGCTACATCAGGAACAACAACTTCGGCTGTTAGCAAATCGTTCGTTGTAAGCCAGTCCACGGCTTCTATAATATTGGTAATACCAATTCCAAAGGATAATTGTGTCCCATAGATAGGCTTGATAAGTTGGCCTGTCGTATCAAGAATGGTCGTGGTAGGGGTAAGCCCAGAAACACACAGAGCAGCTGCTGTATCGCTTCCCTTGACGCCAATTCTATTCCCAATCTGTAACCCTGGCACTGTATCAAAGTAGCCAGACACCGTTATTTCGGCCAATGTATCGTCAATAGACCCATACATAAAATCGGTAAGAAAACCAAACTGAAATTCGACGGCATAATCTTGAAAGGAAGCAATATCAAAACTCATATCAATACCCCAATCACCCAAGCAGAAATAGCGGTGCCTACAGGCGCGCTAGTTCCATCAGAATGAAAAATTGTAAACGTAGCAGTGGCAGGAGATGAAACCAAATCAATCGTATCAAGCGAGAGAATAGGAGCGGTTGTACGAGAAGAAGCAACCAAACTAGCGCCCGGCAGTATTTGAACGTCCGAACTAAAAATATTGGCGCCTTCGCTGGTTCCATCATCTGTTAAATAAATTGTTCCTGTTCCTATTGCAATAGTAGTTGTAGTATAAATTTTTAACAATACATTATCTTTAGCGTTCGGTGCATCAAAAATAATCGTCGTATACGCACTCATTTTTATTCTCCCAAATTAATAACAATAATAAATAATACCATTAAAAAATCTCGCTTTATTATCTATATCAGCAGTTGTAAACACCACTTCAAATTCAACAGTAATATCAACATCCGTATCTATGCTCACAGTGCCCGTATTAGTAATCGGAGAAACCTCCATCAAATCGATGATCCGTTCAAAATTAATAAACCCACTCCCCAGCACGCGAGCATTATCAGTCGCTATCGTGCCCACATCTCTAAATGTACACATTATTTTAGCATTCCATTTTAGCAAAGACATATTCGCAAGAGGATTAATCGGCGTGATGGTAGCCACTACTAGCCCGTTCATTTTCACATTAAATGCTATGGTTCCAGTGGAACCTGTTTTAGTGCTATATGTCCCAGCAAAATCCAAAATAATACTAGAACCTTTAATCAAGCTATTCGCTTTAATTACGCGGGAACCTAGTTGATTTCCATTAGTTGCAATGACGCCAGAATTTAAAAGATTACCCGATAAAGCATTCTCAACCTTCCCTGTTTGGACCCCCGTCCAGAATTTATCATTCTTTATATTATCCAGTAGCCAGGTACTATTCACCCCATCGACTATTTTAGTGGCTTTCACGGTGCGCCCAGGCGGTGTAAACGTTTTTCCTAGGACTGTATCTACCAAAGGATCGACGGACGAAATAGTTAATACGTTGAGGGTATCACCAGGAGAAAAAATTTCTACTACATAACCCAAGGGAGTAGGGTCACCAGCATTTAATGGTAAGGTTACTATAGGGCCATCCCCTCCGGCAGGTAATACCACCAATCCGCCATTATCCCGGTTAGAGACATTATAATTTATCCCCGAAGAAAAAATATTTTTATAATCGTGGGATGTACCAGCAGTTAACGCCGATACAAAATTGGCTGTATCATTTTGAGCTTCTAATACAATCTCTACTGATGAAGAATTCGCTAAAACTAAAATATCAAGAAGATCAAATGTATTTGTAGAAGCTGACACTATATTAACAAAGCTAGCACTAAGACCTGTACGATTCATGATCGTGAATTTAAAATTAGGAGGCAACGTACTTCCCGCATCTACTGTAATAGTCGTCGTATTACCAGCTGTATGCTCGCAAATAATAATCGCATTATGATTAGCCGCAGTCACAGTAAAGTTATCAGCCGTCAAAATGATGACTGGGGCATGATTCTCATTAATGAAAGTGGTTACTGTCGCCCAATCACTGCGAATGTTGGTTCGAGCAGGCAAAAGCGACTCATCATAGCCTACTACGAAATCAGTTGATTTTAATGCGGTCGCAGGGGTAAATTGGTTAAATTGAATTTCACCGGCCATTTTTTTATCTCCTATACATTCGTAACCATTTCTAAGCCATCACTAGAAATCATGGTAATGGCATCTGGGGTGGTGACTATAATAAAGTTATCATCAGGCGCGCCGTCATCAGTATCACTTACCCCAAACAGGTTTTTGGGTTGAGGCCATTGCGCATAATTGTAAAAATAATCATACATATTATTGACCGGCTCTAAAAACAATGTTAATAATCACAGCCGCATCGGTTACAATTTCAATCGTATCTAAAGGCTGCGCATAACGAATCACAGGCGTAAGTTCCATAGCGGGGTCATCATAATCAGTTGGCCCAACATAAGCCCCTGGCAAGGTTAATACACCCGAATTTAAGGCCACAAAAACAGCTGCGCCATTAGAATTGTAACTAAAATAACATTCCACTTCTCGCCCAACATGGGGCGTAGTTAAAATTGGTGGTACTTGCACACTAGCAGTTCCGCTAGGGGCTAACGAAAATGAAATTGAGGATTGACCAAAAGGCAACCCGTATAGTACATTACTATTAATATCTTTACTTAAACGTGTTGGCATAGTAAGTCTCCTAGTATTTGATTAGCCATTGTACCCCAGTATTGATAGGGTTCGTATCTTTATTACCAGTATTCAAGGTAGACACCAACGTAGGAAAACCCGGAAAGCTCGTCCCACTCCCAATGAGGCTGTTAGTGGTTTGGTCGAAATACTTATGCTGATGCGATTGAATGATTGGATATTCTTTTGATGCAATGAACGCGCTATTTTGTATAACCGTTTGAAAAGGATTAAATCTATGAACGAACGCCAGCGGATCATCAAACTCGCCGCTCGGACTGGTTCCTCGTAAAAATTGACCTTCTAAACTGGGCACCCCAAAATATTGTTTATTGACTTCATCTCGAAATTTAGCCGCTACTGTGTTCGCAGAATCAGCGCTGAGTAAAGCAACTTCAAAAATTCGTCTTTGCGCAACTTGTGTCGGAGCACTTCCCGTTCCATCAATACTAAACCAGGCTTCATATTCATTTCCATTAGGGGAAAAGAAGACTACAGAACTGCCCGGGTTGATCGTCCCCCCTGCGGTAGTAGTAATGCTAAAAGTAGCGTTCCCTTTTAAGGCCGCAATAGTTTTATTTCCTATTTCAGTTTCATCATCGACAGAATTAAGATCAATTTTAATACCAGTTCCGCCAGGAGCAGGATCAACTCCTACCCCATCAATTTGATACCAAACATAGAAATTAGTCGTGATATTAGCAATCAAAAAATACTTTCCTTGATAATTTGCAATGGCACTACTAAAGCCGGATAGTTGATAGATAAAACGTGAGTTTCCTGAAATGTCAGTCTTACTATCATAAAGGGGGTCAAGCAATCCGACTGTTACAGGACTCGTCCCCGCCCCAAAGATAGCTGCGAAGTGCAACCCAAAACCATTGGTACCAACAATAAGTGTTGACGGCGAAGCAAATCTATTCTTTCCACCAAAAAAGTCAAATGTAGTATTGCCCGTAAAGGTGGTTTGAAAGGTAAAACCAGTTGCTATCGCTCCATCGGCTATTGCTGTCACGGTCCCTGGAGTGGAATTAAAAATCTGCATATTGGACTGCATGGACTCTGCTATATAATACTCGTCTCCAGCCCCAAATAAAATCCCAATCTTGTTAAATAATCTGGAAAAGGGAATTCCTTCGCCGGATTTTCCAAATACTTCAAGTTGCTGTCCATTGCATTCTAAATAGGAAGGAGGAATGGTTGAGGCCACATTGGCAGAGATAAAGCCGACTTCACTATCGTCATAACCAATGCCAGTTTTAGTCAAAATTAAAGGCAAAAATAAATTACTCCCATCGCCAGCTGGCAACTCAGCACCACCTGCAATCGATTGAGCTAACGATTGGCGATCGGTAGTAGCTGCTAAGAGAGGCAGACTAATTAACCCAGGAGCTAAAATAAAGGTAGTAGCAAAGTAATCTGCTGCGGTGGTCAATGAAGAGCGTAAAATTAATCTCACATCATTGTTGCCGGTTCCTTTAGTTTTACCGCTTTCTTCTCCAAAACTAAAAGTATGAACAAATTGCGCATCTGTGGGCTGTAAATCAAAAGTGGTTAAAATAGTATTAGTTGTGGGAGAACCCCCAGAACCATAATTTTTTTGTAAAATTAATGTTAAGGTTTCTGTTCCTCCACCAGAGCGCCCAAAAAAGGAAAACGTAAATTCATCAGTACTGGCAAAAATATTTTCGGGCTTAAAAATTAGCGTGAAATCCCGTTCTTGGTCGGACGGGTCATTAGTCTCGACCTCTACATGCGCATTAAACTGAGGATTTCCTTGGGGGATAGGCTCAATCGCTAAGACCTCAAAATTCACATTAATCACAGAAGTAGAACCGGCGGTTAATTCATAAAACCATCCTCCATAAGCAACAGGGGTTAACTCGCCAGCCTTGGCTTCTACGCCATTAATAATCTCATTAGGATTAAATAAATTAAATGATGGATTGGGAACAAAGTTTTCAGTGATAACAGTTCCGCCAGTTCCTTCGGTAAAGCCTGGTGGCCAAGCCTCTAAGCTATTTTGGAGTTCGCCACCTTCGGAAAAAATTTCAATAAAATAAAGCTCTACTAAGCCATCTTCATCAAAAGGAAAATAATAAATTGGAATAGGAGCATCATTATTAGGGTCAGCAGTCATGCCGGCGCCATTTAATGTTAAAGGATTAGGAAGGACAGTAAAGGCCGGATTGCCTGGACTACCGCTAAAACGAAAAACGGGTTTATCAGTTAATCGATCAGCATCTTTTTTAAAAATTATAAAACCATTACTTAACGGTAAACCAGAGTCTTTATCTCGTAATAAACCTTGTAATTCACGGGATGCTATAAATTTTTCTGCGCTCATTGTTCATTATCTCCCATGCCTAATAATCTTAAGACATTGCGTAATTGAGTATCAGGTTCTTGTAGTTGCCCTTCATTTTCCACCGCTTTAATATAAGCTTCTTTAAGTTTATCAGATCGAAGCCCTCTTTGCAGTAATTGACCCAAAACTGGCCCACCAAATGCTAAAAAAGCCGCTTCTGTTGGATCCCCACTAAATAATTTATATAACGCGTAAGGGATAGTCATTCCAGCATGAAAACCTCTAACACTTTGATAACCGGTCTTTGGGTCAAATGCAGCTGAGCGAGACTCAGGAACCGTATCAGCCAATGTATCTAACTCTTGTAAGGTTTGAGCTTTTTCTTCGCCAAACAATAATTCGCGTTGTTTTTCGCTTAAATCTTCAGTTTTCTTTAAAAATTTGGATAACGTGGTGTCTTTAAAATATTCCTCTCCAACCGCTTTTTTAGCTTCTTCTGGTAAAAACTTCGTCATCTGCTCTAATAAACCAGACATTTCGTCAGTCTTTTTACTCGGTTTTAAATATTGTGAAATCAGTTTTCCAGGATCCCCGTCTTTCAAATATGTTTTATAAAATGGGGTCTTATCTCTTTTATTTAATTTTTCAAACTTGCCCTGGGCTTTGCGCGCGTCTTTCGCAGTGGTCAAAGCAGTTAAAAGCACAGGATGGTTTTTCGCTGAATCATCAATACTTTTTTGTAATCCTTTTTTCACTGTCATAGCACTACGCATTAATGGTTTATTATTTCCAGAGGATGCATCTTTTAATATGTCATTAATCACCGGCAACTGTTCAATAGCCTGGGAAAAATCTATCATAGGAGGCAAATTATTAAAATCTGCTAAGAGATCATATGCCGGTTGATATAGTTCTTTGGCCTTTGTAGTAATCATCTTTTTATTTAATTCTTTCATGGCGGTTTCAGTAGTTTTATTAAGGGCGCTAGAATCAAAGGGTAAATCTTTTTCATCGGCTAAGTTGCCCAAGGACGTATAGGCATCATTAGTAACTGTCATACTATCCTGATATCCCTCTAACATTTCGTCATATACTAATTCATTAGCATCTTTTTCCGATACGCCTAAATCTTCTTGGAACACATCTTTTACTTCATTCATAGTTTTGTTTAATAATTCATAAGGTTTATTAGCCCCAGACCCAAGCAAACTTTGAGATAAGCTATAGAGTCGGCGCATCGCCGGTGAATTAGCAATATCTCCAATGGGCATTTTCAACCCTTTGGGAATGGCTCCTTCTGCTGCCCGCATTTGTTCAGGAGAGGCTCTCCCACGCACCACGCTACGCAAAACACGCCCATAAGGGATAACATCTGTGGGAGTGAGCGCTCCTAACATCGCGCCTTCTTCTGGATCAAAGCCAGCTAGAGGAGACATGGCTGTCCCTGCTGCTGCACCAGCAGCTACGCCTGTAGCCAATTTTTTACCAAAAAATGAGGGTAAAGCCTCCATAGCGATACGCATTAAATTTTCAGTTAAACTTCCTACTTTCCCAATCGGGAGCACTTGCATGCCAAATTCCCCTAACCGAGTAGCTGGATCCCCGGGGCGTTCTGGTTCATATTGAAGTCCTGCCGCTAATTCTTCTTGCATAGATTGAGGTAACATATACTGTAGGGCGTCTAAAGAGCTTAGCCCAGGAGTAGCGGCTGCCCCTTCGGCTAATGGTTCAGTCATTTGCCCAAGAGCTTTCACCGCACCTTCTGCTAAATCAATTCCTGCTTCGGCTGGCTGATCATATAATTCTTCGGCAGTCCCTTTTCCCATTTCATAAATAGCGCCTGGAATGCTAATGATATCTTCACCCACACGTTCCAATTTATCTAAAAAAGGAAGATCACCAAAGGCTTGTTCGGGAGAAAGACCAGGAGCATCTGCCATCCCAGGCGTGGCTATTCCTAAGTCTGCCAGCGTAGGAGTATACCCGGATGGTGTCGTCCCCGTCTGAGCTTCGTTTTCTTTATCTAAGCGATCAATATCTGCTAAAGTAGGGGTATAAGCCATTACTTGTCCCCTTTATTTTTTAAACGTTGTCTATATTCAAATTTTTTGATATTGCTTAATCCCTTATACCAACTGTCAAATTTGCTAGCATCAGAAAAAGTTGGGACGACTAAAGGTTTCGATTTTTTTTCTAATTCGGTTCGTTGGTCAGTCAAGCCTTTACTAACGACGCCTGCCATAGTTCGAGAAATTTCAATTAAATTAAAAAACTGATCCCGTGCTAGTTCAGGATTACTTGCCCAATAATCGGGATTAACAATTTTATCTAAAATTTCATTTTCTTTGTCAGTAGCTTGTCCGCCCATTTCTTTACGCAGCTCATTAGCAATCGCTGGGAGCTGTTGGTTGGTAAATTGGAGCCATGCACGATAACGTGGGTCATCTGTGCCCAATACGGCGCCCATTTTATCCGCGCTTAGTTTAGCTTTTCCCATTAATCCAGCAAATTCTACGGACTTCTCCATATTTGGAATAGAAGCATCTATTAAATTATCCGCCAATAATCCAGCGGTGCGTTGTCTTAATAAGTTAGCAGTAGAGGTTTTTTTAGTGGCCACATCACCCGACATTTCTTGAAAACCCTTTATTTGTTCCGGCGTAATCTCAATCGGTGGACGAGCAGGTGGCTGGTCTTCTGGTTGGGCAAGAGGGTCTGTAATGCCCAAGGTTTGTTTGAGAATTTCTGGAAGCACTGGCATTGTCTTTTGTTCATCTGTTTGGCTTAATTTCTGGGCAGATAAAGCGGCGCCACGCATAATATCTTCGGCAATCTCAGGATTTTTAGCCGTAAACTCAGCTCCCTGCGCAGTATTTAACCATCTTACTAAAGAGTTCAAATTACGAGCACCTGCATAACTAGAACCGGGCGCCAATCCTGCTGCTTTCAAGGTAGCTTGATAAGCTTTAATAGCCGCTTGCGTAGGCATTAAGCGTGTTTGTTCCTTAGTTAATTCTGTTTTTGCTTCTGTACCAGGAATTTGGGCACCAAATAATCCTGTCTGCGCTGCTTCTTTGGCCAGTCGTGACTTAATGGTGTCTTCTTGAAATTGGCCAGCCAGTTGTGCTTGTCTTAAAGCTTCTTGCTTTTCAGCTAATTGTTGAGCCAATAATTGCTGTTGGACGGGGGCGGAAAATAATTTATTGACCAAATCCTGCCCGGCAGCAGCCCCGCGCAACCAACCTAAGCCGGCGCCTTGACCTTGAAATTGTAAAACTGGCATTGGCATAATTAAATCCTAAATAAATTTACTTTTGGCCGCACCCGCAGCACTCTTGACAGCTTGACCAGCGGGATTAAACAACCAACCCAACCCTTGACCAACAGCTGAACCAACTCCACCTATTATACCCCCCGTTTGCTCATTTTCAGCTTGGGAACCAGCAAACGCTAGATTCGCTTGAGAGGCTCTAATATTGGCCAGTTGATCAGCAAAACTCATCCCCGCTTGTTGGCCTCTATCCATCAGCCCTTGCGAACCACTTAGCCCTTGGCCATACATCCCCATCACGCGATCTAGGTAATTATAATAGTCCTTATTGGCTAATTGGGCTGATATTTCAGCATTCAATAATTGATTCTGGGGGGTGCCTAACATACCTCCGGCTGCTTGGGCTTGATTAGAGGCTCGTAAAGCTTGTTCGCGGGTATAAGCTGCTCCTGGGGACTCTTGAAAGGATCCCCCAAATTCAGCCATTCTGGATGCTGGGTCGGTCATTAATTGCTGATACTGAGACTCAAGACCAGGCATTTGACGCTGACCCATATCAATATAAGGCTGATAATAAGGATTTAATTCGCCTGGGAGATTTTCCAAATATGGTTGTGCAGCCTCAGCTGGATTTTTCATCCCTAAAAAACCTTTTAATGAACTTAAAAATCCCATAACAAAACCCTCATATATAACTATTATCTGTGATCGGGTGAGCTTCTTGCATCACCTGCAACATTTGTTCTAAAAAAAGACGGCCTGACTTAGTTAAATAACCGTCTTTATCAACTAATTTTTCTACGGGAACCATGTTTGGTGCTTGAATCATAAACTTTCCTCATAAAACATAACCGCATGTTTAGCAATGACCGAACCAGGAGTTTCCCATCGAAATTGATACACAATGTCATTAGCACTTCCAAGCGCATAAAATGCCATTCGATTAATTCTATTGCCAAGGGATTTAAGGTCTTTTCCTACTACGGTGCCATAGGAATGGCCGCCATCTCTTGAGATGGATAATAATAAACGTCCACCTACTTTATTTTGACCTTGCGCCATTACCACTTGGATATTGTGCACCATAAATGATTTATAAGAAGATAATCTGAAATTGTTAGGTTTTCTTATCCTAGGAATTATTTTTCCAGAATAAGTCGTAATTTCAGCGCTTGCTTCATAGATAAATCCATCAATTAAAGAAATAAATATATTTTTATTATTAAAAAAAACGGACTGTTTAGCAATATGAAAATTCAAATTTTCATCCGTGAAGGTAAATATTTGTTTAGTCATAAAATCATACGCAATGGTTAAGTTATCAGAACGAAAAGTAATTTGATAAATAATATGCCCATATTCTTCATATAAAAATCCTACTGCATCGTTTATGTTAGTAAGATTATCAAGCTGAAATTCTAATCCATCCCCAAGTATTTCTTTTTCTTTTCCACCAAACGACACGATTAATGTAGGCGCACTGGTTGCATTGGAGGCAAGCCATACAATCCGTTCAAATCCCATCGCAATCGAACCAACGGCTTGAGTTCCATAAGGAATAGTGACCGATTTAGACGATAAAAATGGAAAGGGAGAAGAACCTACATCAGTCCATAATTGGGTATGAACTTCTCCAATAGTATAAATTTGGGAACCGACTTTTCCAATTGCTTGGACATGATCGGCTTCATTTTGTACCCGCCCAACTGTATTAGCATCATTTGGCCATACTAATGCATTCCCCAAATCAGATAAATACCATCGCGTATCGTCTCTGGCTGCCGCTATCATATAGTTATCAATTGAGTTTAAATATATCGGAAGAAATCCAGGATCAACCGTACTAAAATCTTGGGTGAACCAGTTATAAACATAAATTTTAGCGCCATCAGCAATAGCAATTTGTTGAGATAAATTTTCAGCAATAGACACAAATCCAGATGAGGTTTCCAAAATTCCCACAATTGAATATTGGAAATTCTCGCTAACTGCATAAACTTTATGGTTTACAACGACAATTACATGATCATAAGTAGTGCTACGAAAAATAGCGCGTGACTCAGTGGCATTGGGATTTAATTGTAACAATTTATTATGCCCACGAGAAGGAACCAAACATTCATCTGAAATAATAAAGTTAAAGGTTTCTTCGGTCGAAATAAAAGGATAACGACCAAACTTGGTAGACCCAACAAGATTAATATTTTCTTCGCTAACATTCGCTTGCATCATGATGGCCAATACCCTCCGCCCAGATTGATTTGAGCATAATTAAGGCTATTGCGGCTGTTTAAGGTGGAATGAATGACAGCAGTAGTATCCATCGGAGCAACTTCAAATAAAGTATCTTCAAATTGTTTAAGCGTTGCTTGTTTACCAGGAGAAAAAGCATAACTGCGCCAATCGCATAATCTTTTGGCTAACAAATATTTTAAATAACTCAGGTAATATCGTTCTAAAATTAAAGATAAATCTGTGTCCAATTCAAGTTCTGCGAGCGCAAATTTTCCAGTAATCTTAAACTCAAAAGGTTCAATAGGTCGAAAATAGACGAATATTTTAGTACCGCCTAATGTACGTTCAATCGTCCAATCCAAAGGCCACGAATCAATATCATTTACTCTTGGTCGACCCCAATAAACATTTCGAGACCGAAACTGAGGAGTATAGCGCACTTCATTATGATCAAATGTCAACACCGTTACTTCAACTAAATTAGGGATAAAATATTCTTCTTGTCCAACGACGCCATTAAAAGTGAGCTGAGTATAATAAGGAATATAGGCTGTGGTAATTGATTTTTCGGCTAACGTATCATTTAAAATAGTTAACCCATTGGAAACTTCATCTCCACCAACCGCTTGGAACTCCGGGGAAACAATCCCCGATAAGAACCAAGCGTCTGATATAAGTTGACGAGTATTCATAGAAATACCTTATAATGGCACTACTATTCTCATGGCATACTCATCTTCTAAGGTCGAACCCCAGGTTAAGTCATGCACAAGACCGCGAACATTTTGGCCAAACGTTGAACCATAATAAACGCGCATGCTGACACCTGTATCAGGATCAGTTTCAGTATGAGTTGGATATGGAGTCATATCAGGTAGTTTTGGCATCGCCAAGTAAAAAGGATTACCTGACATTACTAAACCAGCTCGATGAGAAGGAACACTATTAATCTGCATGCCCACAATAATTTCCACGTTGGTATTTTGCTCGTTACCACCAATTGACGGTGGAACTAATTCAGGAAAAATTGAAAAAGTCATCACATCCGCAACCGAATCAGCATCCGCAGTCACGCGACATTGAATTGGTTGAGCAGAAGGATTATGGCCAGTCCAAACTAAAAATCTAGGACGAGTAGCAGCAGTTGGTGCACCATCTTGGAAAACAATTAAATCATTGAGTACTAATGCGTTGGTATTAACACCACCCCCACTCACTTCAAGCGCAGTAATGGCACCCGTCGATGGATTAGTAATCACAGCAGTTATTGTTAAGGTTAACGCTGTATTACCAACTACACCGGCATTATGAACAGGCAAGCGATTCGATTGATACCAGGTGCAATTTGAAAAATCACCTAACAACCAACTTGCAGCTTCTTCTTCATTTCGTTTAATAACGAATTGATTTAAGTTAGTGCCAACAATTTGAGGAACAATCGTATCTGGCAACACGCCAATAGTGTCATAAGGAGCAGCCCCATAGTTCCTAAAATCGGCCAATAAAGAAGCCAATTGAGTAGAACTATCAATAGGAGTAATACCATTTCCAAAAAAACGATACGTATTAGAAATATTTCGTAGCGCTAAATTCTCTTCAACGACTGCGCCCAATTCAGCACCGACTTGAATACCAATACTATCCATGTATTTATCAACATTAAATAACAATTCTTGATCAGTCCAGTTCAAAGCAATATTTCTTGCTTGATCTACTGAAATTGTTCCTTTACGTTGTTGATAAGGTTGGTTAGTAATAACTAGGTCATCAAAAGCACGTACACGAATAGGTTTATCAAAAGTGACTGTATCGCCACGGTTACCAGCATCAATATACTTGTCCCAGTCTTTGAATTTACCATTCATAAATTCCATATAACAACTGGTATTACTTAAGATAGCTAAATCAGATTTAGCATACAGTTGGACAGCTTCTAAAATATTTTGTTGCATAACACACCTCTTTTAAGTTAATAATCGAGGCAATACGAGATGCTTTAGAACAGTTTAGCTGCTCTAGCTTTCAAAGCTTGCAGCGACGTCACACCCGTATTACCCGTAATAGGTGAGGGCGAAATAGAACTAACAGGATTTCGTAGACGCGGTACACTTTTGGCTTGAACATTTGTAGAAATAGAGCCACCTAATTTTTTTAATGCCTGAATTTGTCTTTCAGGTGATAAACTTTTCAGGGCGCCTATTTGCAAAGGATTCTGTGCAAGGTGGTAAATGACATCTGCGCTATTTTCAACACAGTTAGTCAACATTAAAATGTCAGCATCATCTTGATCAAATTGGGCAGTTTTCACTACTTCTTCAAAATCAGGATAAGCCGTTTTACCTTCCGTCACCTTTGTTTCCAGCTCAGCATACTGCTTTTTAACAAAGTCATCGTAGTGCTGTTTTTGTGCTGTCTCTTGTTCAACTTTTGATCGAGCTTCTAAAGCTTTATTAACAACATCTTCAATATTGGGAACATCCCCAGTATTTGGAGTTGGTTCAGTTTTAGTGCCAGCTTGACTTTGTAATTCGTCAGTCCACTCGCGTTTAAACGTTGCCATTTGTTGTTTAAGTTCTTCGCGCCACTCGTCGGCTGCCTTTGCAGCACCTTTTAGTTTCGCAGAACCAACCAAACCATTAACTTCTGATTGCGGAATCATTTTTTCCTGCGGAGCCGGAGCTGAGACAGGAGGAGGTGAAGGCGCAGCCGGAGTCTGTTGCGTACCTTGATCTACTGGTTCCCCAGTGTTTTCACTAGTTTCGTTAGTCATATCGACCTCTCTTGATTATTAACCCCATCACGGTGAACCTGCTTTTTCTGTCAGTCAGACGCATGTTACTGCTGCCGCATAAACCTGTTTATTGAGTCAGTCTCAAGATGTGCTTAAAAATAGTTCAACTCATCTGGGCTAATAATAAGCAGTGTGTAATTTTTTGTCAAGGAAATTGTGGATAACTTGTGGATAACTTTTTTTTGGGGTAGCACAAAATTAGGTGATCGTCAAAATGACATGTAAATGACATGTAAATGACATCAAACTTCACGGCTAATTTCATTTTGTGAAAGGTGTGAAATTAGCCGTGAAAGATGTGAAGTACATCAAGTACATCAAGTACTAAGCTGCTTAGTACTTAACCCGATATGGTATAATTGGAGATGGATTTTAAAAAAAACTCTAAAGACGACATAGCACTGGCTTTAGCTGTGTGCTGGGCTTGCGACCATAGGGAATTCTTGGAGGCGACGCACCAAAGTTTAGAGGATGAGGAGTACAACGTTTCGCCCCAACATTGGAATAAAACAATTGACACCTTATTCAACCGCGCTAAAGAAATGCTTAAGAAATAGAATAAACCCACGCCTAGGTTAGACGCGGGTCTCAGGATATTCCTATTTCTTTTTCTTAAGGCTTGGGTATTTTTTATACACCTTCGCTTTAATAGCCGCCGGATTGTCAGAGTTATGAGCTAATTTGAGCGCGGATTCTCCCCGTTTTTTAGTATTGATAGGATAGGTTTTATTAGGACCAGCGAAATCCTTTGCAGGCACATTTTTATACTTACCTGCATTGGACATACCAGGCTTCTTACGAAGATCAGTAATATTTTTCACACCTTTAGGAAGCTTCACGCCATCTTCATGACGAGATTTCTTCTCCTTAGTGGTAGGAATTACCTTTTTTTTTTGAAGCTTCCTTTTTGTTATCTTTCTTCGTGATGTCTTTAGCGCGCATATCTTCCTCATAACCGAGCTTGCTGCGCGTTTTATAACCACGCTTAT
>SDBT01002386.1_pt1 | contig 33202 bp, 71 predicted proteins | sample 2277101 | NCBI WGS metagenome assembly SDBT01 (sample SAMN10404973, study PRJNA504765) | marine sediment metagenome | isolation source: marine sediment core GS10_PC15, 103 cmbsf | place: Arctic Ocean: Southern Knipovich Ridge | collected 2010
AGGTTAGCGTTAGCAAGTGTGCACAACCGGGAGAAAAAAAATCGGGCGGGCATCCCCCAGATAAGTCCTTGTTAGACAACGAAAACGCCATTTTGTTTTAACTTTTTTAAAAAATCGGGAACCTTTCCAGAGGTCGGGCGTTGCAGAGTTCAGATAATGGATTTAAACGACCGAAAAAACGAGATAACCTGCCCAAGATGTGGTTCTGATGTGATAAAGTGCGTAATTTTCTCTGATATGAGGCAAAACATCTTTATTTGCACAAAACCAGACTGTTATGAACTAATACCACAGAAAATCGTTGATTCTGGTCTAAAAACATAGGAAAACACTTTTATGGTGAAAGTCAAGTATGAATCCTTCACACTGCTTACTGAAAACGAAAAAAAGCCAGGTGATAGGGTTTGGTCAGTAAATTGCAATCTAACAGGGGCAAGAACCGGGTTAATAATGTGGACATACAGATTTGACCAGTTATGCTTCCTACCGAATGACGCTACTTGCTTCAGTACTAAGTGTTTAAGAGAAATAGAAGATTTCATAAAGAAGGTGTCAAAAAAATAAGTATGCAATGGCGTGGAATAGAAGAATGGTCCCGGTCCGAAGGTGACAAATCAGTACACCACTGTTTTTACGGTTATGGTACTTATTTAAGCCAAGAATCTGGCGATAAGATGTATTGCGGTCTGGTGACTTATGATTCGGACTTTATCAATACTCCTGACATTTCAAAAATTTGCCAGGACTGTCTTTTTGCAATGACAGATACCTCCGAAGGATTAACAGAGGTTCTGAAACTCTTAATTTCCCAAATGATTATCAATGCACCGCAGCAATTGTCTATATGTGAAGATTGTAATGATGAGCCTTATTGTAAAAACAATAAAAGGTGTAAATATAGGAGTCCCTTATGAATCAACAAATTAACCGAAAAATGATTGAATTAACCAGATTTAAAGATAGCTTTACACCCCCATTTGTTCCGCCACCGGTTTTAGGTAAAGTGATAAAGCTTATGATAGCTCTCTTTAATCTTATAATAAAAGACATAAAAACATTAGAGGAAAAAATCGAGGACCTGGAAAATGAGTCGTAAAACAGATTGGTTAGAAATTGCTGAGGCTTATGATACACCAGAAGATGAAGCTACTGACAGACAAAGAGACATAGCTCAAATGGGTCTATGCTTTGCCGGTAAAAAATTAAGAATGAAAAACAGTTATGATATCTGTTTTTTATCTTTCCCCTGGCCTTCGCAAAGACACTCGCATGTGCATACAAGACAAGATGATTTTTGCAGGAGAGATTTAGCAATCTTATTCTCTTGTATGGTAAAAAGGGATTTCGATAAACTAATTGACAATGCCTATAACGACCACTTGAATCAATGAATACATTAACAACAGCACAAATTCTTCAATTAAGAAAATGGGGCTTCGCCCTGGCAACAGAAGTTTACTGGCAATTCAATAAAGATTTTACTACTACTCTTAAAGAGAGTCCATTAGAAGATGTTCTATATGAGCTGATTAAATTTGCAGAAGCAGCAGTAAATGAACTTCCCTTGAAAACCAATCTAATAATTCCGAAACCTTACGGAATAGGTCTTTACAAATATAATGGTAAATGGAGTGCAAGTTTAACTCCCCATTCCACTGTAGATTCAATGAACAGAACATCAGCTAAGGACCCGGACATCTACCAAGCCATCTATAAATTATTGAAGAAAGTAATCGATGAAATCAAAAAAAGTTAGAATCGGAATGTATTGGTTGCGAGTTTATTTAATCTGTGGGGAAATCCGAATGGAGGGTGGCCACAACGAGTTTCGGGAATATCCAGAGAAAAGATATTTGTCTCTTTTAGCCGGCTCTAAGTCTCAAATTAATAAATTAAGGGAATTTGCTAAAGCCATCCTAAAAGTTACAGACCAACAAATCAAGGAAGAGAAAGAAGTTATAGATATGATAGGTACAAGAGCAAAGAGGTCTAAAATCTTCCGAAAGGAGCAGACCAATGAATGAAGATAAGCTGAAAAAGTTTGAAGACGAATGTAACCACCGAATAAGTCGATATGGCAACTTTGTGAAGGATGGCGACTGTCCTCGAATGATAAGGTTGGGAGACTTTCTTGACCTAATCACAGCTTACCGACAGTTGCAGACAGAATCTGATAAGAAAGAAACTGAAATAGTAGAAATTCTAAAACAAAACTTGGTATTACGTGGAGACAAGACCAAGCAGTCAGCAAAACTTCTACACAAAAACGGCAGGATTATGGAATTGAGTATAGCTAAAAGAGAGCTTTTGGCATCGCTGAAGCCGTTTATTCAAAACAAAATTAACATTGAGAATGGATTTAGGGCTGGAGCTGACTTCGTTACGGACGAAACAAGGATATTTAACAGCCAATCTTCCGAAGTACTATTAGCCTATAAGGTTTACACTAACCACTCCACAGAGATAAAAAAATGAATGAAAAATTAAAAGAATTTGTAGAATATTTAGAAACAGCAGAAGAAGCTTATGGGTCAGATTATTCACAACCTATAATTGGAATAACTGAAGAAGACCGGGATTTATTAGTCAAGCACATAAAGGACTCCGAAAAGTCATTTTATGGTTTGTTAGATGCTGTGTCAGGTGTAGTGGATGAGCTTATAGTAGCTATCCGTACTGGTATCGATTACTACTATACTGACGATGAATATTTTCCCGAAAATACCCCGGTAATGAAGAGAATAGAAGAACTTGATGTTTTTATCCAGGAACAAATAAAAGAGGAAAAGAATGGACTTTAACAAATACAAAAATAAACTCAAGCAGCCTGACTTTAAGGTTTTCTGTACAGAGAGTAACGATGCAGAATGGGAAGCTTATCACAATGAGAGACTTAAAAACCATAAGTCATTTAAGAACGATTTATTTGAAGAATTTAGAGTATGTAACAATCCTAAGCGACATAAGTGTTTTAGCCTGGCCTGGGACATCGGACATAGTAATGGTTTAAGAGAAGTCGCCAACTGGTTTAGTGAACTGGTAGAACTTATAAAAGAAATGCCTCTGGTACCTGAAAAAGATAATGGAATTGATATTGAGTTAGACTTAGAAGAGGTTAAAGAAGGTACTTTAGGAAATCCACCGGTCGGACCGTCTACCCGGATTCTTAAAGAAGGAAAAGACCGGACTAGTAGAAGATAGGTAAAACCGTCACTGGAAAGAGTAATAGAGGATAGAGAATGAACTGGATAGAAAAAGCAGCAGAAGAATGTATAAATGCAGTTGGTAGTAATCGCCAGAACGTTATTGAGGCAATCGGAGAAAATACATTTGCCGACATCATCCTCAAACACGCCCCTGTCATAGACGCTGAGAAGATAGCAAAAAAGGTTTGCCATCAGCATAACGAGTGGGAGCAAGAAGAAATGCAGGGACGATGCCTAACTCAAGCCGAACACTACAGACTGACAGCCAAGATAATCACAGACAATATAGAACTGGATATTACTTGGGTAGATGGTAAGGCTGAGTGGGGGGAATTTACTTTGGTCGTAGAGGAACCAGTTTTGGGCACCGACAATAAATATTGGCTTTGGAAGCTACGTTGTGTTTCTGTCGAGCATACCGTAAAGATGGAACCCGCAAAAACCCAAGAACTCGCAGTCCAAGCCTGTGAGACAGCTTTGAAGAAGATACTGGCAGGAGTAAAGGATGTGGGTTAGAAAAAATAAAGGGAAATGGCACGAATTAGGGAAGCCGTGGCCTGTGAGCAAAAGGCTGTATTGTTATAGTGTCTGTGGACTTCTATTCGGTCGGGTCAAGTCTCTCTTCGATGGGACTGGTTCGTTTGAACACATAGCTGATTATAATTGCCAAGATTCGCCTATTCGCCGTACTCGGCCCACCAAAGATATTTGTAAACGATGCAACTAAGGAGGAGTAATGGCTATGTCAGATATAGATAAGACCATTGAACAGGTGAAACTGAATTGCACCTTGAAATTAGAAAATTATGATAATGACGAACTCGACTCTGATGCAAGCATAGCAGAAGTCCTTGCCATCATATCCGAAGTAGAGAGGCTCAAGGCAGAGGCGGAGAACGAGACTAAGTGGGCTAACACCTATTGCAAGGAAGCCCGAAAAGCAGAGGCCGAGCTTGCTAAGGCCAATGAGCGGATAGCTGAGTTGGAGGAAGATGTGCAGGAAATGGCAGAACGACTTGGTGGAGGAGGAATATGACCAAAACGATTACAGAGTTGCAGAAAGAGAACGCTGATTTGGTTGCCAGTAATCTTGAAAGGGCAAAGGCTTTGGCTACTATGTTAGGCCGAGAAAAAGAGTTCCGAGCTACTATCAAGGAGCTACTGGAAGCGTTGAAGCCGTTAGTGGAAATCTTTAATCACGTATCTAAACATTGGAAAGTAGTCGTAGGTGATACTCTCGATGAAGTATCTGGGATGTCACATCTTTTAGGAGAAGCAGAGATTCCTCTGCGGAACGCCCAAGAAGCAATCATTAAGCACTCCACAGACACGGGCGAAAGTGAGGGGAAGTAGATGTTTGGTTTAGATATAGGATGGGTACTTGCTATTATTGCGCTAAGTATATTAGGCTTTATGGCCGGAAGAAAGAGGATAGAAAAATGAGAAAAAACTTGTATGTTGATAATCAAGGAAATCTATTTCAAATGATTGAGCCTGTTGGTTCTTGGCACAGAAAGGATTGTAGACATTACGCTCAATGGCAACCTCTCGTATTAAAAAGATTTCTGGGATTGATGTTTACTACAAAAAAGAGGCGAGATGGTAAGCTGCTGCAGACATTTTGGATTGAGCCATTCGGAGTTAAAATAAAGGAGTAAGAATGGCAACAATGGATATTTATAGTATTTGTTGTGGGGAAGTTGTTATGGTTTTAGATTTAACAACGGCAAACTCAAGTCACGTTTGTAAAGAGGATAGAGAATAATATGTTAATGAAATCTGTTTCGTTAACATCAAAATAGGAGATAGGAAGATGCCGATTAAAGTAACAATTATAGAAGACGCTACAATACGCAAACAAATTAAAAAAATGGTTGAGGGACAGATTAAATGTTTAGTCCGGGAAGAAGTTGAGCGTCAGGTTAAAGAGATAGTCGAGAAAAAGATAAAGGACTTAATCGAGCCATATAAAATAGAACGAGCAATTATGAGTTACTGTAGGGATACGGTTAATAGTACCTGGAATACTGATAGGTTGATGAAAAACGAAGCTAGAAGTCTTATCAAAAAGGAACAGCAAGAGAAAATCAAACAATGTATGAAAAATCTTGATATAGATAAGTTAGCAAGAGAGATAGTGAAGGAAAGTCTAAGAAAATGAAATTTCTGTGGTGTTTAATTGTTGGACATGATGTAATTTGGTGCACAAAGGACTTCGGCTACTGTCCCCGATGTGGAGAACAACTTGTTAGAACATCAAAAATATCAGAGATAAACCAAAAGAACCTCGATGCTAACCAGAAGTAACCATGAACAATAATAAGATAAGACAGTGTGGATGGTGTATGCTAAAGGAATCCGAACTTCCGGAAGATGCTGAAATGTATGAATGTGAAGATTGCACCTCAGATGTATGTTCTCGGTGCGTAATGGGGGTTGAAAGAATACTTTGTGCGGATTGTGTTGGAGATGATGAAAATGAAAGAGAGCATTTAGAATATGAAGAGTAGCAGTAGTTTAGCCAAGTTTATAGCTAAAGAAATTGAAAAAGCAGGGTTGTTAAATGCAATTCAATATACAACAACCACTCCTTGTCCAGCACGTACTTCGGGAATTTATATTCAACAAAATTACGAAGCGGCGAAAAAAGATTTAGCGATTCTTATTGACCTGAACCTATCCAGGATACTAAAGGGTGTAGAATATATAAGTCAGGAATCTGCCAGAAATTGGGGCGGAGATGAAATAAGCCGGCTATATCATATAAGTAACAGAGTTCAACACTTAATCAAATCCCTAAAAATAGAGGAAAAGTAAATGGTACCAAATATAGATAGAAGTTGGATTGGGGTGGATTTAGACGGAACCTTAGCTTTTTATGAAGAAGGTCAGGATTATATGCATATTGGTGAACCTATCCCATTAATGGTACAAAGGGTTAAGTTTTGGCTATCACAAGGTAAAACAGTGAAAATCGTGACAGCCAGGGTAGCACATTGGGATATAACAGTAGTTGACTTAATTAGAAAATGGTGTATTGAACATATTGGAGCTACTCTTCCTATTACAAATGAAAAAGATTATAGTATGGTAGAATTATGGGATGATAGATGTGTTCAAGTAATTCTTAATACCGGTAAACGAGCTGATGGTAAAGAGGAAGCTCTAATACCATAAAACAAAGGAGAAAAAGAAAAATGAGTAAATTAAATTATGTATCAGCAGATTGTTGGCAAGCAATTTATTTGGATGGAGAATTATTGATATCCGATAACTTTCATATTCACTCCCCTGCTTTAATAAGGGCTTTAGCTTTAAAAGATTTGTTGCCTGGGGTCGATTTCCATACAGACCTTCAAGCAGATAAAAATCCGGAAGAAGCTCCAGAGAAAATTGAGGATATCTAGACATGGGTAAAAAAGTAAAAAAAACGAATAACAGTCCATTATTAGCTATCGAAATAGCAGAAGAAGCCTACAAACAGAAACACATCAGTTTTTACCAAAGAGCAGCGCTCGCTAAATTAATCACCCGGATGTTGGCCGGGGGTACAACCATGGTTAAGGTTGTGACTATAAGACGGGCAATTGCGAACTATATGAGGTCCGAGGGCTGTAGTTGTTGTCAAGATTATGATAACCATGAAAAGTACAAAGCTAGAATTGGAAAACTATTGAACGTTCCAAAGTATAGTGACGATTCTGGTTATGATTTTTCTCAGTTTAGGTCAAAGGATAAAAAATAATGGAAGCATTCAAAGAAAATCCAGGTTGCTCAAAATGCAATCATTACGAAAATCCAGAAATCAAATACGTACCAAATCAGAGACTCTTATTTCGTGGGGAGTTCCGGTGTGATTGTGGTGTGACAACCTTTGAGCTTGCTGAACATCTACACGTTACCTGTCGAAGATGTGGGTATCTCTGGAGCATGGGTATATTTGAGCCTACAGAGAAGTAATGACAACCAGGTTCAAAAACTACTCCCTGAGTGCGAGAGTTAGCTCACATGGAGATAATAGAAGAAGATAGCATGTTGGGACGGGAAATATTTCTTCCTTATGGAAAATAATTCTGTGTCAGCTGAAAGAAACTTTAGGAGATAAAAATTATGGAAAACACCGAAACAAATATTTTACTTGAAGAGCATTGGCTTTTAAATAAAATAGATGAAACAGAAAGAGTTTTGCGAAAGTTGAAATTTCGCCTATCAGCAGCTCGTTTTTTGACAGAGGAAATAGACGCACTACCTGAAAACGATGCGACTGAAGCACTTATAAAACATTTATACCAATGTTATTACTTTACTCCTAGAAATATAAGCTTAGAGGAAGACCTTAATCCAAGACCTGATTCAGAATATAGAGAGAGAGTAAAGGAAATAGTGAAACACCATTTAGAATCAAATAAAGGAGCTAAATAATGAGTGACCAGTATGAAGTTTGTTCGAACATCCATTGTAGGAATATTTTACATGGTTCCGGGGAACTAAAGTCCGGTAAATGTGGTTCATGTATGGAGAGAGATAAACGAAAAGAAGAGGAAGAATAATGAAACCAGAATTTACTAAAGTACACCAACAAACGAGACAGTATCATTTTATAGGCGGAGATATCGCCATATTTGAGGACGTTGTTTCTGTCAGTGTTAGCGATTCCGGAACTCACCGTCTTAATCTAAAAGACGGAACTAAAATAATAGTAGCAGCAGAGTCATGGGACTTTATAAGTTTCGAAGCTAAAGATTGGACATTTTAATATGACAGACTTAATAAAAGAAAGGGCCTTAAACGAAACTGTTGGATGTGATTATTGGAAAGATGGTGTTTTTACAGACGAACAACTAGATGAATACTGTAAATCTTGCGGACCAACACTAAACGTTAATTTTAATCATTCAAATAATCAATTTGTAGCTATATATTCTTCGCCGGCAGGTGGATGTGATACAGTATTTACTGCCGAGGGTCAGACTATTTTCCAGGCTGTTGATAATTTAATAACAGATATGAGAAGAGCTATGCAGTGCCTCGCCGGTGAAGTTAATCTTTTAACCATAGAAGAAATAAAACGAAAAGAAAGTTATAAGGTATAAGATGTTAGATTTTATATTACCTGTAGTGGCGTTTGTATTAGGAAAATACTGGAAGCCCATCATAGCAGCATTAGAAAAGTATGGAAGCCAAAGGGAAGCGATACCGGGTCCTCCAGGTGGGCCGGGATTTAGCATACCTAAGAAAAATCCTGAATTAAACTTAAACTATGGTACACCAAAAACACTTATCATTAAAATACACGATACAGGGATAGAATATAAAATTAGTAAAGATAGTGCTAATATTGATATTGTTGATATAAGATTACGAAAAGGAGAACCAGGTGCCGGAAAATAAAAAAATGACTGAAGAAAACTCTTTTTTCGCAGATGAGATTACTTGTCCGTATTGTAAATATGTAATGGAGTGCGAAGATGCGTGTGATTTCATTTCTTATCATGGAAGTGAAAACGGAAGACAAAATGCTGAATGTGGAAATTGTTTAAATCTATTTCTTATTGAAGAATTTGTAAGTAGAAGTTATGAAACGACTAAAGTTAAATTTTATTACATAGTAGAATACTTTAGTAAGAAAAATGATAAAATAGTGAAGTGGAGAGCCGATTGCGACAATACCGAAGAATACTGTATGAGACAACTTGAGCAGATTAAGACGCTACAGAAAGTCGGCTTCGCCGAAGATATAGTAGACCCGGTGGTTGTAAGAATCAATGTTCCAGAAATAGAGGATTACAAATGACATCAGGAGAAGGAATGACATTAGGAATATGGCTAGACAGAATTTTTAAACTATTTCTGGTAACGATAGGTGCCGGGTTTATAGTTTGGTTGGTGTCTTTACTATGAACTTTGAAATATGGTACATAAGAGTCTATGACGATATAGAGGATGAAATAGAACCTTTCTGTTCGGATAGTTGTGCAGACGATTATGCTGAAAGAAATGGATTCGATGATTATGAAGTTAGTCTCGCTGACCCGGAGTATAGCGAAGATTTAGAAGGAGAAAAATGTGAAATGTGTGGAGAAATTTGTGGAGTGCTGTAACCGACTTAATAGAAGTGTAAAAGGAGCATTACTTTGGGGACTATCAGCTATGCTTTCAGTTTTAGGTTTTCTTGAGGCTGTTGTTGCTGTGGTTACTCATAGTGTAGGATATGGTGTTTTTGCTGCTGTTTTATTTGGTCTGTGTATATTTTTCTGGAATGTAGCAGAAGACTATGTGAAGGAGACTAAAAAACTTGCGAGGAATCAGAATCAGTATTAAAAAATTAAAAAGGCGAAAACTCACTTTATTTGAACAAAAAATGATTAAGAGGGTCGAAAATAGAGTAGGGAATAGAATTAAGATAAGAACACGGACATACCCCCTTGGACCAGACCCGGTTATCGGACATTTGACTATAGCCCTAAAACGAGGTGGGAGTGGTAAAATCGATTACAAAAACACGGTTATAACTATTATGAACGGTTTAACTTCTCAATTCCGAACTTTGGTTCTAGCTCATGAATTAGGTCATTTTTTAGACTACAGTAGATTATCTGACGATGAAAGGTACATTAGACTTAATACTCTATCTTTTCTTTTTGACCCGGTGTTTGGGGTAGCTGCAGTCACTGCTCAAGGAAGTTGGAAAATTCAAAAGAATTATAATCTCCTGCAAAATGAAAAAAACGCTGTCCGGATATCAAAAAGGCTTCTTTCCAGGGAATTGATTGGTGAGCAATCTATAATAATAGAATCAGATGGTGTTACTCATAAAACAAGGATAAAGTATAACTGGCCTAATCTATCTGTATTGTCTGTAGTAGATGTAGTATTAGATAGAGAAGTTGAGTTCATATGACAGGAAATATTTCTTCCTTATGGAAAATAAAACTTTAAACAGAATAGCAGAAACTTTATGGCTCAACAATTAATAATAGTCACTAAAAAAGAACATAGGTTTTTTGGATTAACCGGGTACCTAATTCAGAGCGGTATAAAAACCGGAACCGGCTTGATGGATAAAATAGAAATCTTTGTGCCGGAATTGAACAAAAAACAGTCCATACTAATTTATAGAAAAAATTACAAACTAACCAAATAACGAAAGGTAAATAATGAAATTAAAAACACTAACGATAGGAATATTGAGCTTACTTCTTCTGTATGTCGTGGGCTGCTCAGATAGTCATAGACATTATCACTTTATCGGACCGGTAATTAAATGCTGTGAGTGTTTCGACCAGGATAATGGAAAAGGTGACGGTAAGGGACATGATTTTCACATACATTGCGATAGTCTTGAAGTTGAAGAAGGAGATAACGGATAATGACAGGGTTGGATTTAGTAAGACAAGTATTTCCTGATGTTAAGGACGATGAAGCGGATTACCTTTTATGGAATCACACTTGTTTTCCTTTACCTCCAGTGAGTGATACTACAGCTGAAGATGGTTGGGTCACACAACTTAAGGAATACAAAAAAGCATATGAGAATCTTAAACCCGGAGAAAAATTGTGTACTTGTTGCAATAACGTAGCAGTAGACACCAGCGCATTTCGGTTATGTTTAAAGTGTAAAAAAACGTTGAGTGGAGAAAGGAAATAAGTATGTCACCTGAGTTAGTTGGGCTTACGTTTACTGTAGCTGTTATTGGTTTTTCTACTTTGATTTTCGGGCAGTTTTTAAAACCGGAATTAGAGAAAAAATTAGTAACTGTTGCTGTCATAGGAGTAATTGTATTATTCATAGCAAGGGCGGTGGGATGAAAAATGAATAAAATATTAGATTTACTTTTTAAAGAAGAGTATAAAAACTCTGATGGGGGTTACGATTTAGATTGGAACAAAATTATTGTAATGAATGTTTTACTTGTTATCTTTACCGGTACTTTAGGAGTGGTAGGTTGGATTTCCCCTGATTGGTTTGCTATTTGTTTTATTGGTATATTTGTTACCCTCTTAATAAGAAAAGGTTGGGGGGATTGGAACTAATGAGAAATTCAAAAGCAATCGAAGAATTAAAAAGCAAAGTTCCACAGTTCGTCCATCGAGTATTCCCTGTTTACTATTTACTGAACTGGCAGTGGTTATCTTTAGATGGAAAAACGATGAAAATCCCAACTGCAGATGAAATAGAAAAGAATATTCTTAGCTCTATAGATAGTTTTGAAAAGTCTCCCGATTTGGATTATGTGCTTTGTGGCGGACTTATGATTTTTGTAGAACATGAAATTTCCGAAGACGGTGCCAAATTTGAAGCGTATTACGGATTAAGAATGTGTATAGATTCAGAAATGTGCTTTATATAAAGGATAAATAAAGATGAAAAATCAGGAATGTGTTAACTGTTTTAATGAAATTAAATTTTCAATATGGTTGAAGTACAACGGCTTCTGTGGGGAATGTTATGACAGCCTTTTCAAAAACAATAAAGAAAAAATAATAGGGCAATGTGAAAGTTGTACAAAGCCGATAGGATGGAGGGAATTAAAAACTCAATCAGGATATTGTGATACCTGTTCGGACGAAATAATATATGAAAACCAATTATTGAAATTATTTTAAAGGAGACAAATGGATTTACAAATTTATGATAACGCTGCTAGTTTATTAAGAGCTTTTTTTAGAGCAAAAAATTACATAGAAGTTAATGTGCAATATAAGCTATCCATATTAGCTGCTTGTGAGGACCCGGAAACTATATCAATCTTTAATTTTGATGGTCTCGCTTGGCCTCTGGTTCAAACAGGCCAAATGCATTTAGAAAATATACTTTTGACTAATCCAGATATAGAAGGAGTTTATTGTTTCACTACCTCACACAGAAATGAAAGGAATCCTATACCTGAAAGACATGATTTAATTTTTCCTATGTTTGAATTTGAAGGTAGAGGAAAACAGGGAAAATTAAATTATATGTTAGAAGATTTAGTAGCATTTTTAAACATCGACAGGCACGTATATAAGACAACATATGAACATTCTTGTAAAGACCAGGGTGTTTCTTTTATTGGGGATGCGGAGGAAAAGAAATTATGTACGTTATTTGATATGGATGGTATGGGAGTAACGATGCTTTTTGATTTTCCGGAGCGAAGTCATCCTTTTTGGAATATGAAGAAATTGGAAAACAACCTCTATCAAAAAATAGACGTTATTTTTGGGGGAATAGAAACGATTGGAAGTGCTGTCAGAGAAGAGGATGTGGACAGCATGAGAGAAAGATTTTTCAGCATCTCTGATGGTAACTATTCAGGGTTGCTTTTCAAACATTTTACAGAAAAAAGAGTTATGAAAGAATTAAATGAGTATTTAGCCCTGCCGATGACAGAAAGATTTGGTGGCGGTATTGGAATGACGAGATTAGTTAGATATTTGGAGAAATTAAAATGAAAAAACTTTTAAAATTGGGAACCTTTTTTCTTACGGCGGTGTTCTTAATATTAGGATGTTCAGTTGAAGGAGAAAAGATTGACAGTATCTCACTCACTACTACCAGTGGACTGGATTTGAATTTTGTCAATGTAACAAAGTATTACATTTCAGCTGATGAAAACGAGATTAGAATTTTTTATGCTGGCGGTAATTTTAAACTTGATTGGAATAAAATACAATCAATTTGTATTAATAAGGAATAAGAAAGGAATAAAAGAATGCGGTTTTTATTTATGGCACTGGCGGTTTTTATAACGCTTTTATGCCTAACAGTTTATTATCAAATAATAAAACCACTATATAAGGGAACTATTTTGTTTCCAATTTTTAGAAGCACTGAAAGGAAGGAGAGCGAATTAACAAAAACTGAAGAAGATATCGATTCTTTGGAATTAGACAAGAAAATAATTAAAAATCGAAAGAAAGAAAAAACGTTAAAGCAAGAAGTAAAGAAAGGCCTTAAAGAATGTTAATGAGAAATAGAAATTTTTGGATTGCTATAGTAGTAGTTTTATCTATAGTAATCGGAAGCGGGGCTACTTCAATTTGGGAGTATGTGGATGCAAATAAAATTGTAGTTATACAATCCGCTATTGAAGGTAGATTGGATTGGCACACTACAGCCGGCTTGAAATGGCAATGGTTTGGAGATGTGACTACGTATCCTAAGAGAGGTATGTATGAATTTAATGATAACAAGATTAGATTTAATGATGGTGGATTTGCTATTATGGAGGGGTCAATACAATATGACTATCCACTGAATACTGAAAAGCTAACAAAGATACACACTCAATACGGAAGTGCTGAGGCTGTAGAATCAGACTTAGTAAAAAAAGTAGTTGATAAGTGTACTTATATGACCGGGCCGTTGCTTTCTTCTAAAGAATCATATGCTGAAAAAAGAAATGAGCTTTTATCTTATGTAGAAAACCAGGTAAAATTTGGCATTTTTGAGACAACCTCTGAAGAAATCAAAATTATTGATTTGATTACAGGGATAGAAAAAACTAAAACTTCAGTTGAAATAGTTAGTATCGATGGAGTACAGCAATATCAGGGAACTTCGATATTAACTGATTTCGGATTGTTTCCTTATAACTTCGCTATTGAAAAACTTGGATATGACCAAACTGTTGAAGACCAGATAAAGCAGCAGCAGGAAATAACAATGGACGTTCAAACTGCAATTGCCGGGGCTAAAAAGGCGGAACAGAGAACACTTACCGTAGTTGAAGAAGGAAAAGCTGACGCAGCGAAAGCTAAGTGGGAACAGGAAGTAATAAAAGCGAGAGCAGTTGTTTTAGCTGAACAGCAGTTAGCTGTTGCTAAATTAGATGCTCAGGCTGCCGAGCAGGAAAAAATTGCTCAAATATTAAGAGGAGAAGGCGAAGCTACTTATAAACGAAAAGTTATGCAAGCTGACGGTGCATTAGCTCAGAAATTAGCGACTTATGAAAGAGTAAGTCAGATGTATGCGACTGCCATTGCTGCTTATAAGGGAGCCTGGGTGCCTCACTTTAATATGCCGACCAGTGGTGTTACAGGTGACGGCACCGGCACCGACCCGGCCTTTCGTCTAATCAACATGTTAACAGCGCAAACCGCTAGAAACCTGGCATTAGACCCCTCCATTACAGGCAGTAATAAATAACTATAATGTAACATGTATGCTACATAAGAGTCATTATTGGCTTTTATGTAGTATATATACTACATAAAATGGTATAAGATTTACTGTAAATTATTGAATAGGAAAGAAGTATGAAGAATTTAATACCGAAGTTGGGAGTATATATACAACATGACTGAAAAAGAATGGTGGGAATCATTATCAAAATATACGAAAAGTTTTTTTATTGGTTTATTAGGAGCCATCGGAATGACTGTGTTTTTTACTTTGGCTAGTTGGGTTAGTTTTAATGGGACATCAGTATCATTTGTTCTTGTTGGGGTTTTTTGTATGGTTGGGTCATTTGCGAGAATACTAAAATATTATTTCTAATGAAAAAAGAAAGAAGGCACTAGAATGGATGCAAAACATATTGCAAGAATTATGAGGAATTTGTTCAATACTTTAAAACATTATGAACAAAGATGGAACAAAAATACCGAGGAAATAAACTCCTACGATAACGCACATGGAGAAGATATAGAAAATAACATGGCTTCTCTTCTAAAAGTAAGACATAGCCTTTTTACTAATATAGCAGAGATTATTGAATGTTCAGACCAGTTTCATGATGAGTTCTTCTCAACAATAGGGGATGCTGCAATTGTAGAGGATATGGACATTTGCCGGGAATTTTCTATGGAGATTAAAGATTTGATTAACGAAACTAATTACTCTTAGAAGTAATTAAGTATCTTTTTATCGATAATACTTATGTGGTAATAATCTGGTTTATATTTGGAATTATTGTGGGTATTGTATCGTCCCTCCTGGCTGTTCTTTGGAAGGGTCTACAAGCCGGGGAAAAGTTATATGAAAAAGTAGGTAAAGTTCCACTAATAGGCGGTATTTTACAGAAAAAATTTGATAAGAAAATAGAAAGTTTTTTAGATAGTTTAGTAGAAGATGATGATGAAGAAGCTAAGAAAATAGTGAAAAAGAAATTTACAAGATTAAGATACGGCAAAGGAGCTAAGAGGAGGTAACCCATGTCAAAACATAGTTATAAGAAACCAAAAAAGAAAAAAACAAAGAAAAAAGTCAAAATTAAAAAAATTAAAAAGAAATGATTGAATTAAAAAAAAAGTTAGGGAAAATACCAATGTCGACTATTATTGAAAAGGAACTAAAATTAGAAGGAACGCAAGGTAATGAATGGGATGCCACATTAAAATCCGCCAACGGCAAGGTACTGTCTGCAAAGACTCAAGATGTAGATTTTATCTATGCTAAAAACCACGACTTTTTATTGGATTTAGCATTGTTCGAAGGTGAGACCTTTGTAATGGGTACTTTTACTCTAAGCGATGTTTACCAGGATTTTGAATACTCAATAGCAGTTTCTCCTAGTGGGTCTTCTTGGACATTGGAGTTAATGAACTCAATACAAGTAGGGGGGCTAATTGTTGACCCCGAAGAGCCGTCAGAATTTGTTATCCAAACATTCAAAACATTTCCACAGCCAGAGCCGTTGCAAGAATGGGACATATTAAGCGTGTCTGTAAAGGGAAGAGCAAAATATGAAAACATACCCTCATTAGGAACTGTGACCAAAATAGATAGGATGATAAAGACTTTTACTTATGAAGTAGTTTAAAATTCCTACCTGCTAGTTCTGCGCCACCAATTAAAAGGACGTATTATTTTACGTCCTTTTTTTTGTTTACGGGGAACTTTTTGGCGGTAGCGGTGTTACAATACATATGCGAAGGGATAAACTTGAACAAATTATAAACAGAGAATGCTATGATTTATTTCCGGAAGAGCTTATACCTGTACCGAGATACCAACACATAGAAAGATTAGGTCACACAGAAGTTAAGGGTATATTAGATGGAACAGTTTACATACAAACAAAGATAGACGGAGCTAATTTAACTGTTTGGTGCGATAAGGACATAGGCGTGATTGTCGCCAGTAGAAACAGGATTCAATCATTAGCCGGGCTGCCAGAGACAGGGTTCAACGGTGCGATACAGTATGTATACGGACATCCTGGAATCAAAAATCTCTCTAAAAAGTATGTTCTACGTGGAGAATGGCTGACGAAACACACGATTCGATATCCGGAAGAGTTTATGAATAAATTTTATGTGTTTGATGTTCAAGAATATGGTACTTTTAATTACGTTCCCTATGATATCTATAAAGATGAACTAATATCCTATGATATAGATTTTATAAAAGTTTCACATGTTTTAGACCACCCTACTCCTGAAGAATTAATTCCTTTAATGGAAGGTCCTGATGAATTTGGAATAAAACAAAAAGAAGGCATAGTTATAAAGAACTATGACTTTGTAAATCAGTACAATAGAATTAAATGGGCAAAATTGGTCTGTAAAGAATTTAAGGAAAAAAATAAACTTGTCTTTGGCGGTGGGAAAAGAGAATCTAAAGAGTTAAGGTTTGTTGCTCAAACTGTTAGCCGTCATTTAGTGTTGAAAACAATACATAAAATAATAGAAGTTAATGGTTCCACAACGATTAAGGACATGAGCCAGGTATTAGGAAGAGTGTGGTATGACGTATTTAATGAAGAATTATGGGAGTTTGTCAAAAAATATAAAGTCAGGGATTTTAACTTTGGAACGGCTCAAATGTATGTTACAAGAAAAACTAGAGAGATAGCATTAGATTACTATAACGGACTTATACCTGAAGATGTTCAAGAAAAAATATTAAAAATAAATGTCTAACTTCACAAAAAAAACAATCAACCGCTTTCATCTATCAAAATTAGGGGCAGCGAAATTACAGAAAGTCTTACAGGAGATATTAGATGGAAACTACTTGTACAAGACGCATGATGGAAGAATAATTGATTTTATGAATTGCACTGAATCTAAATCTCCAATCTGGAAAAATTCTAAATGACCTTACCATTTGAAACTACTTCCGTATCAGTTAGTAAATCTCAATCAGCAGTCAAAAAATTATTAATAGATTGTGGTTTTGATAGAACTATGGAATTTAATGACAATACTGGAAAGACTATTATAATAGCGGAGACTGTCAATAATAGAAACGTTGCTACTTTCCAATTTCAAGTTAACATAGAAAAAATTCTTGAGCTTCTTAGTAGGAAGAGAAGAAGAACATCTGAACAGGAATTAAAAGAAAAAGCCTATAGAATAGCTTGGAGGGCGTTGCATTATCAAGTTAAGTCAATTTTTGATTCCATCCAATTAGGAATTATAGATATTGCTGAGGGGTTTGGGGCTAACTTACTTCTTCCAACTAAAACCGGAACTCCTCAAAGAATGTCTGATTATATAAAAGAAAAACTTTTAACAGGGAAGCTTACAACTAAAAGTGTAAGCGACCAATTTTTGATAGAATAAATATGCCATACATAAAAGAAGAAAGAAAAGAAGAAATAAAACAAGCCATTGATTTTATAAAGTTAGATGCCCTGGAGTTAACTACTGGAGACATAAACTATATAATAACAACGCTACTGATAAGGTTTACAAGAACAGTGAAAATTAATTACAATAAAATAAACTCAGCGATGGGAATTCTTTTGTGTTCTGCAATGGAATTCTATTTAAGAGAAGCAGTACCATATGAAATAAAAAAAAGAAAGGAAAACGGAGATGTTTTTTAGTACTAGGAAGTATACACCTGCAGCAACCGATAGAAGTATTCGAACTGCTGCCAACCGCTCTCGAACAATGAGAGAAGTTCTAAGAAGGTTGAATTACACATCAACCAGCACTGGTGGAAACACTAAGAAAAGATTTAAGAGTATCTTAGGTGCTGATGTATATCAAGAGATAGCATCAGGAGTGCGAAACAAAAGACCAAGAGCAAACTGGAGTCGTGTTCCAGTGAATAAACCAAGGAGTTAAATAACTTCTATGCGTGGCTACTATGGTATAGGCGTTGAGAATTTAAAAAGTGCAACCAATTTAGGTACTCTATTTAGGTCAGCCTATACCTTTGGAGCCAATTTCATGTTCTGTACCGGAAAAAGGTATAGACATCAAGCTAGTGACACTACTAAAGCGTGGAGACACGTTCCTCTTTATCAATATGATGATATAGAAGAACTAATGAAAAATATGCCTTACCAATGTAAACTGGTAGGAGTAGAGGTGGCCGACAATAGCCTGGATATTATAACCTTTAAACACCCTGAACGGTGCATATATCTACTAGGTGCTGAAGACACAGGGCTTAGTGATAACGCTATTAATGCTTGTGACCACATTGTTGAAATAAAAAATTTATCGCAATGCTTAAACGTGGCGGTTGCAGGCTCTATTATGATGTATGAAAGATGGAAACAGAAAATGGAAGTGGAGCGGATGTCTCTGGTGCCGGCGATTACGGAAACGACTTTTGTGAAAGTGGAAATGGAATGAGTATAGTTATAACTTGTAAAAAATCTGGTACTATTCATATTGTATCATCTAAATAATTATTTATAAGTAGCACAAGCGTAGGCATCAGCAGAATGATGAGAGGACGGGTAAAAACCAACCATTTTGCATTGAGCAATCATGGCTTCTTTAGAAGCAGACCCATCACCGGTAAAACTCTTTTTTAATTCAGTAGGTGTGGGTATAAAAATCTTATGTGATTCAAAATAAAAAGACAAGCAAACTAAATATATGGCGTATAGATGGGATATCTTTTTTCCATTACCATATAGTTTACCTAATGGTTGTTCCATTATAACAGTGCCAACTATTTTGTATCTTTTTATATAGTGTTCAATTTCTTTATAATAGAGTTGATATCTTTCTGCAGGATGGAGCTTAACTGCTCTTTTAAATTTTAAATTTATTTCAGTACCAAACTCATACTTTTGAATAATTTCATTATTACTATTTAATGTTATTAGTGCGGTTGTTTTAAGCCCTGGGTCAATTCCTGTATTCATTCGTCTCCAAATAAGTCATCAGTACTAGTATTTTGAGCATCAGGGACCGGGATGTCTGATACCTGCTCTTTAAATTTACGATATGGTTTAAACTTAGGGACAAGTCTAGTGGGTTTATAAATAGTTTCCCCAGTAGAAGGGATGTGGAATAGTTTTCCTCTAGCTGTCATCAGATAAAATACCCCAAACCTGGGAACTCGTACCGCAGTTTTGTTGTATAAATGTTCTTTTATAATATCAAAGATTTCTTTTGAATACTTGTAAGCTGTCACTAGATTTAAATCGCTTCTATTTGTTAGCTCTCTAGCAATTTCTCTTAAGACTACGGCATTCTCTTGCTTTTCATATTGCATAAATAAAATAAAGGGGACACCGGAGTATCCCCTTCACCTTTCAAAGTCATGTGGTTAAATTAAAGTAAGCCAGGGAACAGTTTCGCCGGCCTTACATACAACTGAGCATAAACTGATAATCTGTCTTTAAAGCGTGATGTTCCAGACAGGTCGTTTTCATATTCACCGGCGACAGAGACACCAAGTGCTTCACTGAAGTCATATCCTACGAAACCACCCCCGGCCAATATAAGATAGGCCCCAATGCTTTTTCCATCCAATTCAAGCCAGTTTATTTCCGGACTGAGTAAAACACCAACGTAAATCCCTCTATCCTGCCAATCATAAATATAAGCTATCTTAGTTCCCACAGTGTTAGTAGGAATAGCTTCAAGCTGCATACTGTCAATTTCTTCCATATTCACTCGGTGATATGGGAAAGCCCAGATATTGCTGCCAGATGATATTGGTCCACCAAATCCATATTGGTAACCAATGTTGCCCTCGTAGCTAAATCCACCAAAAGCAATAAGGTTTTTGTAAGGTACTGATTCAGTTGTCTCTTGTGCGGCGACATCCGGGGCAAGAAAACCCCCACCACTCATTAGAATCAAGCACAAAATAAACATGATTAATTTACTTTTCATTGTATAAATTCTCCTTTAAATTATTTTTCATCGAAGCCGATTTTTGAGGCTCCGTTTTTTCCATTTTTTATGTTCGTTGTTATTTTAATTCCAGTTCTACCAGTTACATACGCAATAACAGCGTATAACGATTCTTGTGGAAATCCAGGGAATACAGTAGTGGCAACAGAGTACCCAATCGATACCCACATTTCACTTGTTTTCCAACTTGGTTTTCCGTTTTCTGCATCAACCAGACCAAAGAATTTCTGTGCGGACCTGGCACTAACCCAGGTAATTAGAGCTACGAGAGCTTCTGTTGGGGTTGCCGGTACAAACATTGGTAGAAAAAGAGTAACTAAAGTTATCCAAAACTCTTTGGACTTCACGCCGGCTTTAATATTTATCGACATTGCTTTTTCTCTTTTCTTTAATTTTGTTTTTCAAATGCGAAATAGCTTCCTTCTTTAATTTATAGACATAATTACTGTCTAATGAAAACCCCAAATCTTCGGTGATTTCCTTTATTGTTTTCTCTTGTAAGTAATAACTTAAGATTATAAAAATTTTGTCTTCAGATAAACTAGGTAAAATTTCAATTATATCATGTAAATCCTCCTCATTCGTGAAGTTAATGTGTAACTCTTTTATCTTCTTATCTGAAACGTTTAGATTGCTTAAAAGTATACTAATTTTTTCTTGGCTTGCACTGAAAACGTCATAGGGCGAATCGTTCATAACTTCTATTATGTATTTAGAAGTAAATTTTCGAGCTTTACTTTGTTTTTTTAAGTAGTCTTTAATAAAGCCTCTTAAACGGTGTGTTAAGAAAGTATTGACTCTAGCTTTTGAGGGGTCATACCGATTCAGGGTTGACAACATTTCTACCATGCATTCTTGTCTTAAATCGTCTAAGTCTTCGGCTGACATAAAATTAGATAATTGATATCTTCCAACGTAATATTTATAAACTATTTCTGCTACTTCAATCCCTTTATCTACATATTTATTCCTGTCTAAATATTTCTTCGTCTTCAAAATAGTCCTTTTCGCCGTAGATTCTTATCTCGTTAGTTTGGTCCATATAACATACTCTATCGCCGAGGGCAATAATATAACCGTATTGCTCTAATAACACTTGTTTAAGAATCCTATTTCTTGTCACCATCGCCTCAGTAAACTCTCGCTTGGCCTCATTCAGTAGAATAAGACCGATTTGCATAACTTCACTTAAATCCATAAGGCTTTGAGTAGCAGGGTCTTCTTGGTTGAGTTGAAAAGATTTTTTAATATTCATATTTTTTCCTAAGTATATAAATCCTATATAATTATCGACTATTAGAGGGTTTTTTGGTATTAAGGATTTCTTACAATCTTACAATCTTAAGAAACATTTTTGATTCTTCTTTTTCTATCCCATTGTGAATAACATCAAATTTTTTATTACATTCAACACATAAAGTATAGCCTACCACTGTATTGATTAATTGTCTAGTTTTATTACATATATCACAGATTTTTACTTTTTTTAAGTTGTTAATCCCTCTTATGCTGTAGAAAATAGGCACACCCTTTTTAAAAGCATACTCATGTTCAATCACTGCCCCCTTTGATTCTTTCCAGTTGTCCAACATAAAGAGAGCGTCCATTCCATCAATAAATGCCAGGTCCCCGGCGATAAAATCATCATATGTCGCAGTTATCGACTTTTCTGTTTCAAACCCTGCTGTATTCAAATGCGGAGTTAATACAGCAAACCCCTTATTCCAAAGTTTTATAGATACTTTTCTAGCCTTGTCAATATTCTCAGAAACTGTTTGTTTCTTTGTCTTGCCGGCTGTATATTTTCCGGATACATAAATTACTTTTTTTGTCATCATGCCACCTTTGCGAAAGTTTTTTTAACTTCTAAATCTACTGGAAAAAGCAACCCTTTAATTGTCATTGTCATCTCTCTCTCTACAATCTCTTTAGCTGCTTCTGGTTCGGTTGTTTCTACAAAAACAGCATCGTGAGTTGAATTAATTAAATATGTAGCGTCCATGTTTTTATCAGCAAACGCTTTTGTCACTTTGTTCTTTACTAATTTCAGGCAGTCTGCACACGTACCTTGTATTATGTGATTTATTAATTCTCTTTCTCCACCTTCATATTTCCACCATTCGTTCATTCCATAATATGTGCTTTCGTGTAAGTATCTTCTTCTTTTATAGAGAGTTTCTGTATATCTGTTTCTCTTTATCTCTTCCTTAACTTCTTCTTTCCATTCTGCAACTCTCGGATATGCCATATTATATCTATCAATATATTCTTTTGCTAACTCTTTTTCAATATTTAATTCTTTTGCAAGCCTATATTCAGTACCACCATAAGATATTAAAAAATTAGTTTTTTTCGCTAAAAATCTTTCATACGAAGTTAGTTTTTCTTTTTCAAACATACCCTGACCAGTTAGTTCGTGTAGGTCTGCATGAAGAGGGTCTTTCAAATACAATTCTAGCATTTTAGGTTCCTGGGAATACACAGCAATAAGCCTTAGCTCCATTGATGCCCAATCTGCTTCTACCAACCAATAGCCTGGTCTAGCACAAAACCCTTTTCTAATACTTATTATACCTCCCCCTTTATCATCTCTGGTTAAATTTTGAGTATTAGGAGAAGTTGATAATCTACCGGTAGCTACTATCTGATTAAAATTCGTGTGAAGTATGTAAAAACACTTACCATCCACCCACTGTTGCTCAGATACCTTTGGAAATTTTTCAACGTAAGTATTGATAGCTTTGTTTAAACTTCTAAATTTTAATATGTGTTTCGCTTCTTTATGTACCCTTTCTTTAGAGCTATGTTCTTTAATTATTGTCTCTAATGTTTCTTCGTCAGTGGATATATTGTTTGTTCCTTTGTTTCGTTTTAACTTTAATCCTTTGAAGTTTTCAAGTAACATCTTACCTACTTGGTCTGTGGAAGCAACATTTATTCCGTAAGTATTCTGATAGTATGACAATATCTTTGATTTTGCTTTAAGTAAAGGTACTTTAATTTCATCATAATATTCTTTATTTATTCTTATACCCTTCATTTCCATTTGGGTTAGAACTGGAATGAGAGGCATTTCAATTTCATAAAACAGCTTATAAAAATCTTTATCTATTGTGGGCTTTAGTTCCTCATAAATGTACTGTGGGTATATAACATCGTCTATTGCGTACACACAGAACTCTACCGGGTCTTCTTCGGCAGCATTGCCACCAGAAGCTTCTTCAAAACTTGTTATTCTTTTTGAATACGGTATGTTTACATAATGCTCTATTACTTCTTTTAATTTAGCTGTTTTCTGCAATCCACCATTGATAATTTTGATTGCTAACATTGTATCCCAAAAATTGGGATTTATCATTATTCCAGACTTAAATAGAAAGCCATAATCAAATTTTGCATTATGTAGTAAATAAGTACCTCTTTCAGAGATACATTCGTTGAGCTTTTCTCTTACTAACCTTAAAGGAAGTTGATGGTTTCTTATTACTCCTTTTTTTGTATGCATTAAAGGAATATAAAAACCTTCGTTTTTATTAAAAGCTATACTAATACCCAATAGCCACCCATGGTACCTATCGAGGCCGGCAGCATCAGTTGGTCCGGTAGTTTCTACATCAATTGAAATGATGTCCCTGTTGTTCTGGGCTTCGTTTATTTTTTTACAAAGGACTGTTAATCTGTTCTCTGTATCTATTATGTTATATGTTGGTTCCGTCCATTGTTCCATTATTAAATATAATCCTTAGAACGGTAAATCGTCATCCTCTTGAGCAGCAGTTTCTACCGGGGGGGCTGTTTGTGGTGGTGCGTCTCCATTAGAATCCTTTTTCCCTAACAGTCTGTAGTTGCTGCATATTACTTCAGAGATGTACTTTTTGTTTCCATCTTTGTCATCATAAGAACGGTTGTCTATTTTACCCTCTATAAGGATTTGAGAACCCCTATGGGCGTATTCTTTTACTGTTTCCGCTTGTCTACCCCACATAACAATTCGATGCCAGGTAGTTTTTTCCATCTTCTCACCCTCTGGACTTTTCCACTTTTCTGTGGTTGCGATATTGAAATTTGCCACTGCTTTACCGGATGGGGTATACTTCAACTCAGGGTCTTGACCCATATTTCCTATTAACGTTACACGATTTAACATTCTTTCTCCTTATTTAATTTTTAAAAAATCTTCTTCGTATTTCATTCTTTTTTTCTTATACGTTTTAGTTCTTTTTTCTGCTTGTGGAGCATCTCTAAATTTTTCGAAATGCTTCATTAATAATTCTATTCTTTCTCTTTTATTTTTTTCTTTTAAATACGGGTATATTTTTTTCAAGAACTCAAAAGCTTTTGAGTTTCTAAGCACCCATTTTCCCTCTTGTTTGTATTTAGGGTTTCTTGGTTTATAAAAATGTAATGCTCCCCCATATGTTTTTTCAAAAAACTCTAAAAATTCTGAACAAGAATTGGCAACGCCAGCCTCTAACCTACGGTATCTGTCCGGAGAATTCCTACTTAAAGAAACCCAACCTTCTCCACCAAAACATCCTGCAGCGTATGCGTCATCCACTAAGGGATTGCACCAATGTCATAATCTTTTCCGTATTCTTGAACCCAATCATAGTCTTTGTCTCCCGGCACCTCGCCTATTGGTATTCCCCCAAAGGGGTCATTTTTAGCATCAGCTTTTTTCTTCACACCACCTCTAAGTACAACCATTGGAAATCCACTGACATCAAAAGTGAATACCATTAATGAAGGCAGCAAACAAGAACCACAGATAAAAGGAAGTTTTCTATTATCTACCTCTCTTCTCCTGTGCTTTTCTAGTCCACAAGTTTCACATTTATAAAGATAACTTGGCAAATTATAACTCCTATAACAATCTAAAGGTTAAAAAGTTCCCAGAATTTTAGTTTTTCCAAATGGTCTTTTGACACTTTTGTAATCCACTCCTGCTCTCAAAGCATTAAGATATCCGGCAACTTCTAAATAACTATCTAACACAATTATTTCCGGGTGGGTATATTCAAAGGGAGGAAGAACGTTTTTATTCTCCTTTACCCATATTACTGAACCACCAATCACCCAGACATTTTCATGTGATGGACGGAGACAATTTATAGGAAGAATTAAACAATCAACTTCCCTCATATTTATTCCAGGGTGTCCAGCTTTACCGCCATAGCTCTCGATGTCAATACCGCTCCCATATATTCGAGGTGCCTTTTGTAGCCCTTTTAAAACACAGTGAAGGTACGAAACAGAGACGGCTTCTGGAGCGATTCTTGGGTCAACAACAGTACTTAAGGCTGCATATTCCGGCTGTCGTTGGGAAAGTGTTTTCCAGTCCTCATAAGGAGAGTGGGCTACGGGTAAATTTAATTTCTCTGCTATGGCTCTGGATACCATCGCCTCTACTTTACCCCAAGGATTAACTCCTCCATTTTTATAATAGTTTATTTTTACTTGTTCTTCCACATCTATAGCAGTTGCTATTGCAAGAGCATCAAATTTATATCTTTGTACCTGAGCTATTAATTCATTAACACCTGATACTATACCAGCAGCTTCTCCCATACCATCTATAAAACCCTCCATCATCAAAGGAATTCCAAGTTCTAAAATTTCTATGTTCGCACCTAAAGTAACCCTAGCTGCTGAGACAGAATTAATGACATCGATTGGCACCGGACCATTAGTGACTAATAATATTTTATTATTCAAAGTTGGTTTTAGATTTATCTCCGCATTCAAAAATCTATCTAGGATACTCCCCTCAACGTACCAGGTATTTTCAGTCATTTCATTAATGTCTGATGCATTCAATACATTGGGATGTGTGATAAGTAAATCAGAAGATGCTGCTATCAATTTAGCGACAGCATTTCCATCACCGGCGTGACCGCCTATCTCACAGCCAATACCGGTTGGAATAACCAATACTGAAACTAACGTCTTTTTATAATGTGACATTCAACAATCTTCCCTTCAAAGAACAGTTTTGTAAATATTTTAGCTGCCGTAGCATTAAATCCCTTACAAGAGAAAATGTTTATATAGACATTACCAAGAATATCCAGGGTGTGAATAACAATACTACTGGTTAAAATGAATTGAACTGCAGAGGTGCCTTTCGTATGGGCTGAGGTTTGTTTATCTTTTTCAGGTACACCATAATCATCCCAATACTCTAATTTACATTGTTTCATATCTATTAACTTGCATAGGCCGTCAAAGTATTTCTTTATGTCTTTTCTGTTAAACTTTTTAGGATTACAACTATGTAAATCCATTATTAATTCTTTTCCGTAATTTTTCATATAATCTCCGCTACTAAAATGTCATCAGGTCTGTCTTTTCTATAAGTATCGTATGTTAATTTATATTTTGGGTTTATCAACATTAATTTATCAATTACTTCTTCTTCAGATACGTCCTTCCAATACCCGTATCGAACACAGGTGAAGTCATCTATTATTATTGTGTGGTTTTTTATATCGTGCTCTTTAAATGCATCAAGCTCACCTAATAAAGCTGATTTTCTTTTATGTGTTGGGCTTTTTCCACATTCGTGAGCATCTAACCAAAACGTTGCTTTCCCATCTAGTTCTTTTAGTACCTCTGGAAGAACAATAACGGAATCCCCGAAATAGGTTTTTATATTAGGGAAGTCTTTGAACTTTTCTGTAGCTTTTTCATACCAGGCGGTGTTTTGTTCAATGGTAAATATTTTTTCATACAGCCCTAAGTCAGAAATAATCTGTATTAAACTTCCTTGGTATGTGCCAGTTTCAACAAAATATCTATTCGGGTATTTTTTGAATATTTCTTTTAATTCTATCATTTTAATACTTTCTCTAAATAGTATATATATCTTGGCAGTAACACTTTCCACGAATAATGTTCTTCTATTTTTCTGCGGTTTGAAAACCCGATACTGCCCAGTTCTATTCTACTTAGTTCTATCATAAATTTCATTTTTTCTTTTAAATCATCTAAAGATAATATATATTTATAAACATCACCAGTTGGAACTTCATGTTTTTCTATGACCTTAATTAAACATCTTTTATCTGTAATGTACTCATTCATTGGAGGAGCGTCTGTTGTTATCACCGGGTATCCAACTGACATTGCTTCCAATATTGGTAAACCCAACCCTTCCCTTTTAGAGGGGGCTATATACACATTACCGTCTCGATAAAGGTCTCTCGGCTCTTTATATTTTATTTCAACTTGTGTAATTTCGTCCACATCGTTAGGAATAAGATAAGTAGGATGTAAGTCTGGCTGTCTTCTTATTAATGTTTTTGCGGTTATTTCTTTTTTCGATGTTAAGTCTTTGTAAGCAAAATATATTTGCTCCGTTCCTTTGCGCCAATGTGCGCCACCATTCCCTTGGTTATGCAAAAAAAAATGTTTATTATCAAGTACCTGACCACCTTCGTCATATATATTATTTTTACCGTAGTTAAAATAATTAGTGTCAATCGGATAGGGTAAATAGATTACTTTACTATTAAACACAGCTTTATATATATCATAACAAATATTGGTGGGACAAAGAAAAGCATCTATAAAATCAATATAAGGATTCCATTTAGATAAAGAAAGGGCATCCACCATAGGAACCACCACCACTTTAATTCCCAGGTCATGAGCAGCTTCTAAAATTCCAAAGTTAAAGGGTGTTTCTATTATCATTAAGGTATTTATTTCATCTTTAATCTCTTCTAGATGAGCCTTAAATTCATCCCTACTAAAATTCATCATGAATTCTTTAATATTCATTGTTTCGTTTTTGTCATATTCCTCAATATCTATTCCGGGGATTTTTATAACGAAATGATGTGTGATAGGTAAAAATTTCTTATACCATTTAATTAAATTACCTAATCCGGTATAATAATGATACCCCACTATTCCAATTTTTAATTCAGACATTTATTTCTTTTTCCCTTATATACTCAATAGTTTTTTGAAGACCAACCTTCATAGGGGTGTTATGTACCCATCCAAGATGGAGTCGAGCTTTCTCACAGTTTACTGCTCTTCTGCGAATATTATCAATGTCTCTGTTTTCTTTGTAGTCTATTTTAGCACTTAATTCGAGCGGTCCGGTAAGGTTATCTATTCTATTCGCTAAATCTATTACAGAAGTTTCAAATCCGGTGCCCACATTGAAAATTTCTCCTATTGCTTTGGGGTCTAATGTTGCCATCATAGAAATATCAACTGCATCATCTATATAAGTGTAATCTCTAGTTTGAAGTCCATCTCCATGAATGTTAAATACGTTATCGCAAATCTTAGATTTTATAAACTTAGATACAACGCCACAGTAAGGATTATTGTTGTTTTGACCCTTACCGTAAACATTTGAGTATCTCAATATGGAAACCGGTACACCCCACATTTTATGATAAACTAAACAATAATGTTCGGCTGCCAGTTTTGATGCTGCATAAGGGGATAGTATATTTAAATTTACATCCTCCGGCGTTGGTAGTATTGTTTGGTTACCATAAACAGAAGATGTTGAGGTATATAACATTTGTTTTATGCCGTGTTTTTTACATGCTTCTAATACATTTACTGTTCCTTCTATGTTTACTTCCATATTAGTGTAAACTTCCTTAGTGGATAGCGTCATACAATTAGCAGCAAGATGCATTACATAATCACAAATGGAAACTGCAGAGTTTACTAACTTTTTATCTGTTATACTTCCTTTTATCTTACAGCCATATACATCACCCGGTACTAGAATATTATCCCAATCGCCGGTACTTAAATCATCTATTATTATAACCTTACCACCCTGGCTATATATATAATTAGCAATATTCGAACCAACGAAACCTGCCCCACCGGTAATAAGAAACGTTTTATTTTTTATTTGTTTATTCATTTTACGGGTCTTTTTGCTGGGACTCCATATACCATACAGTTATCGTCAACATCTTTAACAACGCAGGAATGAAGACCGATAAAACATTGAGAACCTATCTTAATTTTTTCTCTAATCGATGAAGATGGGGCCACCCAAGTATTATCTCCTATCTCTACACTTCCGGCTATCATAGCATTGGCTATGATTCTACAATTTTTTCCTATTTTAACATTATGAGCTATGTGTACTAAGTTATCTATCTTTGTATCATCACCAATTATTGTATTTCCTAATAATCCCTTATCAATACACGTATTAGAGCCAATGAACACATCGTTTCCTATTTTAACTCCTCCGATATGAGGCAGCATTTGAGACTTTCCATTTATGGTGACAACATTAAAGCCTTGACCACCAATTACTGCTCCAAATTTTATACTTACTCTATCTCCAATAGTAGTGTTGGAGTGTGCCAGATTATTTCCCTCAAAGTGACAGTCTTCCCCCCAGAGAACATTGGGGGCAACATAGCTAGAGCCTATACGTTTATACTCGTATATAGCAGGTATTACATCACTTATAAAATGTTCAAAGAAATATTCTTTAGGGCTATCCGCATACAAATATGTAACTAATGGAACCGGATTGAACGCTCCTTCCATTGATGTCTGTAAAACTAATATTTCTGGTTTCAATGTTTCAACATACGTTAAATTGAAACCCTCATAGAAACAAAAGCTTTGAGGACCATAATCACTAAGAGATTTATAATCTTGACTCCCTGGCTTTAATTTATAATCCATTTACTCTTTCATCATGCATTTTGGCACCTTCGTGGTTTTGGTGAATTTGAATCCAGCGAGATTCCCATTCTTTATCGGAATAGAACTGTTTACGTTTACGAAAAACAGTTGACTTGAGATATTCTATTCTATCTGTTTCGTCTCCATTTAACCAACTCCCTGGATGGATTCCTAAAAGAACTTGGTGCGGACCGTCTTTGTGGAAGCACTCTAAGAGAGACTCGTCTCTCCATGCCCTTGAACTGTCACTTATATAAACAACATCTTTCAAAAAACTTTTGGACATCGGATTTATAATGTCATTGCAAAATGTAAAATTTCTTTTTCTTAATGACGGCGCATGAGAACACCCGGTTGTTATTTTTCTACCCACTACGGACTCTAATATCTGTAATTCCCTATGCAAGAACCTTATCTTACTCCTCTTGGCTTTAGGATATTGACGCAAATCATAGTGTAATCCTATTTCGTTTCCTTTTCTTACTAATGACCTCAAGAAGTCAATGTTGGCTCTGGAAGTTATGTTGTAATCATTTAACAGAATATAATAAGTTGAACAAACTCGACTGAGCTGTTCTATTTTTGACATTTCATATGCCTCATAGGGAAAGTAATCTAAGTCGTGCCTTAGATATACAGTTTTTCTATCTGGTGTTTTGTTCGTGATAAGACCGAAAGAATACCCAGACATTTTAAAGGCTATCAACATTTTATGATAATCTGATAATGAAAAATTAGGCAAGGTTTGCATACGATAACATTTCTTCTAGTATCTTTGTTAAGTTATATTTCTCATTGAATAACCTGTAACCATTGTTAGATATCTGTTCTCTCACTTCCGGTTTTTCTAGTAACCACTTAATCTTTCGTAGACAATTATGATATTCCATCCATGATATTGTATCAATTCCTGGTGAGAATATTTCACTTACTCCCCTACCCTCTTCATTTAGTCCTACACCTCTAATTGCAAGGGGGTAAAAGTATCTATCTGAAAAACACCCCTCTACGTTTGGTTCTCCTATGGGGTTTAAAATAATTTTTGCTCTGTTCAAAAGTTCGTTGTAGTTTTTATTAAACACTGCCGGCTTGACAAAGGGTTTCAACTTATCATACCACTTAAAGCTACCTGATTCATTTCCATATATTTGGATGTTTACTCCGTTTTCTAATAAATAACTTAATAGCTGATTCCTATGAGTATGGGGGGTTCCGCAAAATAGAACGTCTATATCTTTTTCACAATCTATAGGAAAATAGAAATCTTTATGTGGAGGTGTATGAAGCCATGTAAAAGAATCACCATTTCTGTCTCTATAAATTTGTTTATGTTCTTCACTTCGCACTGTCCAGAATGTTTTATCACAAACACGTGACATTCTTTGAAAATGTTTAATAGGGTCTTCTGTTAAATCATAGTCATGAAACCAATTGAATATTTTAATATCAGGTAAAAAGTCATAAATTTCATTTAATACATTAATGTTCAACCCTTTTCCTGAACAAATAAGAACAAGAGAAGGATTGTGTAACCTCATCAACTTTACAATATTATAACTGGTACTATGAGTTCCATGTAATCGAATTTCTTCTCTGTAGTCGTACTCAATTACCTTGAAACCAAAATCATTTTTCAATGAATAAGAAAATTCTACTTCGTGTCGATTCATCCTATCTGTAGAAAATGTACCAACTAATAGAATCTTACGCTCCACCTAATACCTCACAGAATTGTTTTGGAAGAGTTAAATATACTTCCATTCTTTCTATAATTTGTTTAGCGTTTACACTAGAGGGAGTAACATTTGTCTTACCATTAAGGAATTTGTTCACTGTGTCGTATTGAGCAAATAGGTCTTTGTTTGGTGTTGCCATCGCTGTATCAACCATCGCAGCTGCTTCTTTAATTTGGTCATGTTTAAAAATAGGGATACTGTTACCAAAGTTATATTCCATAAACTTATCAAAATCCGGTATATGTTTTGTGCTCTGTTGTTCCATACAAATTGGAAAAACATCAAGTAAAGCAGCTTCCATCGGTGGCATTCCTCCCATTGCGTACAGCATAACTTTTACTTTCATAATTTCATACCATTTAGCCCATCCCCATAAATCATTCAAGAATTCCAACTTCACTTTAGGGTTAGTCATTTGAGTTTTGATAACTTCCTGCATAGGACCGGAGCCGATTATTATCCACTTTACACTAGTTTTTATGTTGTTCATTACTTCTGTTAAGATGTCATATCTTTTTATTGGCACCGCCCTGGCGATTGTTATAATTCTGTTGTTATCTCTTCTTGGTGAGTACATTCTCAATGCTTGTTGGGCGGTAGCAACATCAACAGACGGATACCGTAGTCCCATTTCATTCTCCCCGGTGATGTCTTTCATTAGTGCAACTCTAGAATGATTTGAAATAGTTCTTACTTCAGCTCTTTTCCAAGCATCGGCTACCATTCGATAATATGATTGGTTCTGGTCGAATTGAAGTATTTCCGGGTCATCAGATTTTAATCCATAGTTGGGGTAGTCACAATTTTTAAAAAATCTCCAGGGGGGGATAGTTTCTATGTGAGAAAAGTGAGGGATTTCTAGTTTTTTTGCTATTATTTCCCCGATTAATGTAACTGATTCGTAAGGAGACCAAACAAAGTCATAATCACCTGGAGGTATGTAGTCCGCTGATTCTAATTGTGTCACTTGATGTCCAAGTTTTTCCAACTCTCTCGCTACAGCATCACTAGGTGTAGAAACCCATTCATAGTTTTTCATTCTTGCGTAGATTATGTTCACTTCATCTCCTTATTCAATGCTTCTGTTATTTATTTAATTGTAATGTTATACCAAGATTATTTAGATATATTTCTAAATCGTTCTTATCGATTTCACCATTTCTATTAAAATCTGCATCAAGATTTTCAAGAATAAAGGCAGGCACCACAAAAGAATTAGCTGTATCTGAGCATGCTGGAAGTGGAGAGCCATTTGTATAAACAAAGTTCATTAAATAGGTTAAATCTGTTACATCAGCATCATTATCAAAATCAAAATCTGCTTCTTCTAAACATATTGGACTAGGACCATTATAAAAGACATGGCTAACAAAATATGCTACATCTTCTGTGGTGGCATCTAATCCGTCCCCGTTAATGTCTCCTTTTATATTAATGCAGCAGCTTGATACTGTTATTTGTATTGTTTCAGAATCAACTAGCATATTGTCCGATGCATAAAAAGTTATACTATATATTCCTTCTTGAGTAGAA
>SDBT01002387.1_pt1 | contig 33200 bp, 41 predicted proteins | sample 2277101 | NCBI WGS metagenome assembly SDBT01 (sample SAMN10404973, study PRJNA504765) | marine sediment metagenome | isolation source: marine sediment core GS10_PC15, 103 cmbsf | place: Arctic Ocean: Southern Knipovich Ridge | collected 2010
AGTACAGGCGACGAGTGTGTTTATTAACAATATCTTTTCACCCGCAGCGGCAGCGGATATAGCTATAGATATCGAGAATGGCAGTCTTGGTCTTGGCTTTAATAATATCATGTACTCAGTAACAGCAGGTGCGGTCTTAACAAATCCTATAGTACATGACCAGATATCACCCAATCCGCCTTTGCCGGTGGGCACTCTTGAGGTTGATCCGCTGTTTGTTAATGCGGCTATCGGTGATTTCAGACTACGGCCAGCTTCGCCTGCCCTTAACGGTGGGATGAGGAGCTTGTTCGGCGGGCGTTCGACTATCGGAGCGTGGCAACCTTACGCCCTGCCGATCATACCACGCTACCCGCGAGCGTATGGAGCAACTACAATTTTCAGGTAACCGACTTTAAGGAGATAAATAAAAATGTTATTAAACACAGCAAGGGTGCCTTGGGTGTCTCTCAGGGGGGCAGTGAGTTCAAATGATACCTTTCTTACCTCGTTCAAGTATAGCGACTGGCCGAGTTCTAATACTCTGAACCTCAACGTTCCGCCGATTCAGGACGCCAGTGGGTTGCTGGTCGCGTTCCACGGAACCAATGCGGCGGACGAAAATGCGGACTTCGAGATGTATGGTCGAACCAGGAGCACTGGCCCAATCCAGTTATTGCTCAAGGGCGTGGTCCAACTGGGTACGCAGAATTGTACGACGGACCCGATTGACAACACGACTACTATCACCCTTGGTGAGTGGGTTGACACAATCACTATCAGTGGCGGGATATTGGCGAACCTTGTGTCGATCCTTGATAACGAGAATAACCGCATCGCCATGATACTGTTCGATCAGATGCACATTGAGGATATTGCCATGTACTTTAAGATCACCACCGCCGGCAACGCATCAACTGCAATGTACGCAATTATAACAGGGTATTGATCCTATGGGCCCACATGAATCGACAACACACGGACCCGCCCACACGAAGGGCGGCAATGATCCGAAGCTCAATGAGCTTCTGGACAATATGCGTGATGCCGGCATGAAGGTTACGAACACCTGGAAGCGGCTCTGGCACACGGCCATCAAGTATGCCTGGGGTCAGCATTACGAAGGTTGGTCGCTGAAGGATGATTGGGACTATGTGGTTGTAAATCGCATATACCCGCTCATGTTCCAGACGATAGCGAAACTGGCCGGCAACGATCCAAAGATAATGACTCATGCGTGGGATGATGAGAAGGAAGGTACTACCGAGTATGCCGAGAGGTGGGCCGGGCACCTCGATTATCTGTGGAAGTCGCCCTATGAACTGAACATGCGGGCGAAATTGATTATGGGTCTGCTCGACTGTGCGATATTCGGGTACATGGTCGGTGAGCCGCATTGGGAGTCCAAGCCTCGCGGTGGGTGGGATCCGAAAAATAAGAAGTGGGTTGGCAAGACATCTATGCGGTTCGCACATCCCGCTCATTTCTGGACAGATCCATCGGCTGAGACTATCGACGATGCCGAGAATTGCGGTATAATGCGTCGGGTAAAGATGGAGTGGGCACAGAACAAATGGTCTGAGTACAAGACGGAGATTAAAGAAGAATCTTTCACTTCCAGCGATCAGCGGTATTATGCCGGTGAAACTATCTCTTACGAAGATCAGAAGGACCTTGAAACCAATCGTAAGAGACGGAACTATTTCAGTAAAATGGTTGACTTGGTACTCCGAGGCTCTGGCTTCTCTGGTGAAATGAGCAGGGATTCGGACGAGTCCGATCAGAGGTATGTCAATGTAGAGAAAATCTTCTGGCGTGATTACTCAGAGAAATCTGTCAAGATTGAAGACCCTGTACCCGTGAAGGACTTAACACAACAGGGGGCCGTAAAGGTGGAAGAAGTGACGGGGTTGATACTCGATACCAAAACCGATGAACCTTTAGAGGATTATCCGAAGCAAGTTATTGACGAGTACAAGGAGCCGCAGTTTCCAAATGGCAGGTTCGTATTCCGCATAGGACAAACCATCCTCAATGTGAAAGAGAAGGATCAGGTCTATACTGAGTCTCGCTGGCCGTTCATTGTCATGCCTTACAACATCCTGCCCCATATGTGGCAGGGCGGCAATGCTGTTGAGATGGGCAGGAACAGTAACGACGTACTGAATATGACAATCAGTACGTTGCTCCAACAGGTTCGACGCACAGCCGATCCGACGAAAATAATTGAAGCCGGTGCCCTTGCTGTGGATCGGGAAGGTAAGACTCGTAGTAAAAAAAATGACGTCACTGGTCTTGGCCGCATAGTTATTGCTACTCGCGGTAAAATTGAAAGGATGAGGGATTGGATACATCCTCCACTTGGCCCGGAAGTTATTCAGTTGGCAGCGACAATTAAGCAGAACGTTGACGATTCGATGTTCATGCAGGACGTTGCCCGTGGTGCTGTTACTCCGGGTAAGCAGACAGCGACAGAGATTGCCCGTCTGGACAGGAACAGTGAGACGTACACGGCCCTACAAGCTATTTTCCTTGACAAGTTCATCGACGATACGATGACATTGATTGCTGAGATCGCCCAGAATAATTACGACCTTGGTCGGTTAATGAAGATTCTACAGGACGAGGATAAACAGTCAACGAAGGTCAGTCAGGAATTACTCGATATCCGGTTCGATGTCAATATCGAGCCAGGTAGCACCTTGCCGTTTGACGAGCAGAAAAAACAATTAGAGTACAAAGCAGCTTATGACATACTTGGAGATCCTCTACCAAATCCGATCCTTGAGGAAATGTTGCGAATCCTGAATATCCCTAAGCGGAAAGAGATACTGGAGAAACATCAGGGGTTGCAACTATTCCGTCAGTTCATTCAGTTAGGCCAGTTGCTCACAGAGGCTTTGAATGATCCCGAGGCGGGCGAGGAAATCCAGGGCATCATGCAAAAAATGGCGTCGATACCCGGGATGCAGAAGTTGATGGAACTGTTAATGAAAGCGGGGCAGTTGGCTCCGCAGGTTGGTAAATAAGGTTTAGAAGAAGGAGAATTGCATTATGGCAAAGAAAAAGAAAATGTGGGAAGTGTGGTGTGCGTCATGTGATGTCAAGGTCCACTTGGACATTGAAACTGTCCACAGTACAGATCAAGGCGCCATGTTTTACAAACAGCCGGACTATAGATGTGGTGAGTGTTTCTCGCATTGCGTAATTAACCAGGTAGAGGTCGATGAAAAGGAATTGCATCATAGATAGGTCGTTTGCGACAAATCAGCCTTTACTCTCTGACGACACAACAACGGTCCACAGTAACCCGCAGTCGATGAGTTCGGCTGAGAGGGCTGCGGTGAAGACGGGCGAGGCTCGCGGTAAGCGTGAGATGATGGCAGCCCATCCTGAGCGGTTCGGGCTGGCTGGCGAACTTGGCAGGTGTAAGAGGCAGTTTGACGAAGGTTACAACCAAATTGATTGGTCTAAAAAATGAACAGGAGAATGTAATGTCAACGTCAGGATGTGATCGTGAAATGCCCAAATATAAATGTTTCAAAGAAGTATGGGCATTGAAAATCAAAGAAATTGTAACCGGAACAGATGGTGCAATGATTACGCCAGCAGATGAGGGGTATGGTCCATTTTTCGTAGATGGTGCATATCTGGAAAAACACAAGCCGAAAGTGGGGGGTTATTATGTTGTGTACAAGGGGGGTTACAAGTCGTTTTCGCCAGCAAAAGCATTCGAGGAAGGTTACAAGCAAATAGATTAGTCGATCACATAACTTAGGAGCATTAAAAGTGAGTAAGAACAAACCATTTACACCTATGGCTGGTGGGCCTGGGCCCACAAAAGCTAAGGCTGCGCTCGAACCCGAACCCACCAAAATGGTCCCCAAGAAGATCACATGCTCTAGGTGCGACGGTGATGGCGTCTGGCATACCAGTGCGACTGGCATAAGGCTTGCGACTATAAGCGGCCCGGTGATCGATACCGATAAACCGTGTCCGAAGTGTAAGGGCAATAAGGTTGTTCGCATTATGATAACTGAGGAGCAGGCTAAGGCTGAGAAAGCCGAGAAGGCGAGGAGGAACAAAAAGGCTAAGGACCAGATCGATGCGGAGGCCAGGGCGGCAAAGAGAGTGATTGACGAAAAATGATAGGAGATGTAAAAGTTATGGCACACGCAGAAATTACGCCAAAAGAATGGAAGATTCCATCTCGCAGTTATGGTATTTCGGCTGTTGAGGCGGCTGAGGTTCTATTGACCGCCGAGGAGATCAAGGCCAATAAGCCGTTAGCAAAGGCAGCGTTGGCAAGTCTCAGGGCGAAAAAGAAAGCAATATCGAAGGTAGTGTAATGGCAAGTGCCGAAGAAGAAGCCTATAAGGTCAAAGCCTACCTTGAGGGATTGCTATTGACGCATGAGGATTTCACTGGTAAGCTGGAACTGAACTTCAGGGACGGCAGGTTAATGGATATCAATGAAACGAAGCGAACAAAATTTACAGAAGAAGGAAAGTGAAGCATGGAAGATATTTTTACGAAAGAGGTAGGTTACACGAAGCGACATAAATGTGTTCCTGATGGACATCTTAATTTCGATTTTATGTGTCCGACATTTGGCAAGATAGGTTGGTTGCCATTTCTTTTAAGGAAGATGGCGTCGGGCATTTGTATCTGTGGCACGAAGATTCAATTAGAAGAAGGGAAGTGAAGTATGGATAATTTCCAAGCGGGGTTTATTATTGGTATGATTGCGGGTCTTATCACTGCTGCACTTAGTGCAATGATAGCAATAAGCAACTTAAAGCAGTAGCTCTTTACAGAACTAAATAAGCAAAATCAGGACAAGCTGAAACATGCCCCTGCACGCGGACGAACAATCTGAGTGCAGGGGTTTTTTCGTAAGTTCAACGCTTTAAGTGAGTAGCAATATGACATTTTATACAAAGAGGAATAACATCAAGCCAATGTTCAGGAGCATAGCCCTTGTGATGATGGTAATGCTCGGCTTGTCTTATTGTATCGGCATCTTTCTATTAAGCAAGTCAAAAAAACATATCAGGCGCACCTGTTGTGCGCCTGTTTTCACATATATGTCCAAACTGGCAAGTTCAAAAGGGGCATTTTATGTGTACAGAGTACCTTTGACCGAGGCAATGTCTCAAACAATAAAGGAGCAGCAAAATGTTGAGTAAAACCAGACTCTTAAAATTGGCAAAGAAGTACGGTCCGTTCGTTCGGTTCACACCAGACGGCAACGAAGATAATGATCCTCTGGACAAAGCGATCGATGAGGCTGACAAAGCTTCCAAAACGCCGGAGGAACAGGCAGTCATCGACAAAGATCGCAAGGCCGAACAGCAGATTGAGCAGGAACAGGCGAATACTCGTCGGGCTAATGAGTCGGCTCGTACTGCCCAGGTGGCAGTGGAGACGGCACAGACCCAGATTGATGATTTGCAGTCCAAGCTCGAAGCAGCAGAGACCAAGGCAGCGGAGGCCGGTATCAATAGTGTTGAGTTGAATCTTGACGACTACACCGATACCGACCGTGCCCTTGTTCGCTCGATCAATGCTCTCAAGGAGCAGATGACGGCGAAAGATAAGCGGCTCGATGGCCTTGAGAAGAAAGCTCAGGGCTACGAGGACAACAACAAAGTTGCCGAGGCTAAGGTTGCCAGCAATGAGGCTTACCAGGACCTATTGACTGTCATGGATGCCGAACATGGTGCCGACTGCCGGAATCTTGCCCTTATTGAGTTTAACGAACTGGCTGACAAAGGTGAGGTTTTCAAGGGTCAGCCAGCAAGGACAACTATGGTGCTTAATGGCTGTTACAAACGGGCAAAAGTTACCCTTGCCAAGAAACAGAAAGAGTCCGGGCCTGACCTCGACATGGGCGGGGGCGGCGGATCCGCACCCGACCTCGGTGGAGTTCAAATCAAAGAAGGCTCGTTGGCGGAAGTACAGGCGCAATATAAAGCGCTGGCAAAAACGAGTCCGTAACGTTTTTGTTAGGAGTAAAGAGTAATGGCAACTTATCATCAGGACTTGAACAACTTGACCCGCGACATGCACGATAAGACGTGGCAGGTCGAGTATATGAAAAAGAACCCTGTGCTTGCAATGCTGCTGGAACGCAAGACATTGCAGTTTAAGGGCGGTAAGAAGTATTGGCGAAACGCGGACACCGATACCCACGAGAGTCTCGCTCAGGATTACGGGAACAACACAGTTCTTTCGCATGGCGTGAAGGATACGACCGAGAAGCCTGAGTTCCTGCGGAAGTATATTCAGTTCCCCATCCAGTTCGATCTGGATGAGAATCTTCAAAATGCGATGCAGACCTCAGATGGCACTCAGTTGCAGGACTTGGCCGCGTTCCGTGTTCGCAAAGCCCAGGAAGGTATGCGTGTTCATCTTCGCAAGAAGATGTATATGTCTTCCAGCTCTGACTTTGCCAAGAGTCCGTCTGACACCAACATTTACATGCAGGGCCTCAACAGCGCCTTAGAGGTAGATTCGTCAAAGACTTATGGCGGGGTCACTCGGACCTATAGTGCGGGCACCAAGGCGGATGCTGGTTTCTGGTTCCAACCTGCCGGTGGGACACTTTCCGCAGGTGTGCAGGTCGCTACCAAGACGATCAGTATCAACTGGCTGCGAACGGTTCAGGAGCCTCTTGAGGACCTGGAGAGTGACAACACGGACCTTGTCACCATCTTAGGCGGTCTTCTGTGGCTCAGCTTGCAGGCCGAGGCTGAGACGAAACAGATGCCGTATAAGCTGCTCGGTGACCGTGTTGCCAAGCAGGGCTTTACTGAGATGATCCTGGACGGTCGCCGGATCATCAAAGACCCGTTCCTCAAGGCAGCTTACAACACGTCTATGGGCGAGACGACCGCCGCTGCCGGTGCCCTTGAAATGCGCATCTACATTATCAATCTGATGGACTGGGAGTTCTTCATTCATCCGAAGCGTAACTTCAAGATGGGTCCATTTTTCGATCAGTCGCAGATCATGGGCGGTACGGATTCCGAGCTGGCTCGTATTTTCTTTGCCGGCAACCTTGTTTGCTTCAAGCCTGGAGCGAACACGTATTACGAGTACGTCAGTCCGTAACGTAGCGGCCTGACTGTGCGTGCCGGGACTTGGGATGTAACGGTGTGCTTGAATTGAATTTCCCATTTTTTAGGAGATTTATATTATGACAACCGGATTACAGTCAACGGAGTTCTATCTGATTGACAACTGGCCCGGCAGAGTAACAAGCGGGCCAAATCCCGCCGACTGGACAGTGGCAGTGTCCACAGAGGATTTTCCTCTTGGTACGAAGCGTATGGTCTATGACGACACGAATAGCGGTTGGGCGACATTGATGTTCTTGAAGTATAAGGACGGCTCTGTACCGGAACCTGACCTCGCTATTGGTAAGTTTCCAATGTGCGGGATGCACACGGCGGCGGCTGCTTCAGGCGATTACTTCGTCGTCAACAATGACTCGGACGAGGTAAGTTTGACAGGACCGGTAGCGATTTGCCTTGCCACGAATTTGTCCGTGAACACCTTGCCTTACGCATGGTTCTGGGTCGGCGGCGTATGTCCGCAAGATACTATTCCAGCGCTTGCCGATTTTGCTTTCGTTACAGATGATTCTGTAACTGCCGGCAACCACATGGCACTGGTTAATAGTGCGAGTTACGTTGCGTTTCGTGTAGCAACCGCGACGGATGTTTGTCGTGGCAATGCCTACAGTTTGGTAACTGATTAGCAGTAATCAAGGCTTGTACTAACTTGGGATGTACGTGCAGGCGTGAAATGAATTTCCCATTTTTTAGGAGTATTTCTTATGACGATTGGAATTTTGTCAACAGAGTTTTACCTTATTGACAACTGGCCCGGCGAGGTAACAAGCGGGCCAAACCCTGCCGATTGGACGACGGTTTCGGCCACAGAGGATTTCCCTCTCGGCACGAAGCGCATGGTCTACGACTCAACGAACAGCGGGTGGGCAACGCTCATGTTTCTCAAGTTTGTTGACGGCACTGTACCGGAGCCTGGGCTTGCTACCGGCAAGTTCCCGTTATGCGGGATGCACGCGGCGGCTGCTGCCTCCGGTGATTACTTCGTTGTCAACAATACCGGAGATTTGATCGGCAAAATTGGTCCGATGGCTGTTTGTCTCGGTTCGCCACTTACAGCTACTCCTTATGGCTGGTATTGGGTCGGCGGCGTGTGTCCACAGGACACTATTTCCGGCCTTACCGCGAGAGCTTATGTCTCGGATGGCGATGTAGCTGCTCAGACGTTTATGGTAATGGCGTCCAGTGCGAGTTATGTTTGTTTCAGTTTAGCAACTGCAACTGACATTTGCAACTACTCGGCCTTTAGCCTTGTTACGGACACTACCGCTTAATTGATAACCTTAAAAACCTTTTTGAAAGGAGGTTTCAATTATGGCAGCTTTTGATTGGGAAAAACAAAAGATCATCAACATGTCAGGAACTGTGCAAGAAGTCGGTACCGGTGTTACTATTGCCGGAGTGCCCACGACAGATAATCTGTCCAAGCAGACTTTCACAGTAGCAACTAAGCGGCGAAAAGTAAGGTATGGGTTTGGAATAATGGACACTGACCAGATGCCGTGCCGGGCAACGCCCGGCCTTGTCAGCAGTACCGGACAGGTCACGTTTACACGATATGGTCCTGTGGCTACATCTGCGGACACATGCACTTACGTTTTGTACGGTGACTAAAGTCTTCACCTTCTTCTGTTGGGCGGCGGCTCGTGGCCGCCCCCAACAGAGGAGTTTTTTTTCAGAAGAAGGAGTAACGAAATTATGGTAGAAATTGCAAATACTGAGCCAAAAGAGATGTATGATGTGATGCACCGATGCCATCCTTTATACCAGAGGACTAATCACGGTGCATTTACGTCTTCTGAATGGCTGCACTTGTTAAGGGATCCGAATGGCGAGATACATGATCATTTCCACAGACCGTTTATTAAGATCGTGGAGTTCGGGTGCGGTAATGGGATACTGTGTGATTATCTTTCCAAGATGTATTTTGAAGTTACCGGGGTCGATATTGTTGAAGAAAAAATCATGTATGATCGGAGCAAGTACACATTTTTAGAAATGGACTTGCGCGAGACCCCGTACAATTTTAGTGATAGGCAGTTCGACTATGCTGTATCCTTTGATTTCATTGAGCATCTTCCTCCGGATTGTATCGGGCCTGTTTTGCAGGAAATGGGCAGGGTGTCAAGTGGGGTCATAATGAAGGTAGCTTGTAACAGCGAGCCATTGCTTCATCTGACAGTCAGAACTCCTGGATGGTGGTTGGATACGTTTATTAAAAGGTGTCCGGAGTTTACGTGGCGACTTTTGAGAAACTTCGAGAGAGAACATCCAAGCGGCGAAACTATATATGCTCCACTGTTTTACGGCAAACGGATATCTCTTGCTACTTACCAGGACGGGAGGGAAGATGAAGATTAAACTTTATAAGATTATGTCAAACACGAGTTTTGCCATATATCGGTAACAAGGGGCATGTCAAATCTTTTTTTGAAAAATCACAAGAAGAAGGGAAATTGTAAAATGAAGATTCTTTTGTACATGTGTGGTGGCGAGAAGCCTGTCAGCGAGTACCCGCTCGGTCTTGGCTACCTGAAAACCAACTGCGTCGGTGCGGACATTGAGATTGTCAACGAACGCAACAAACTCAAGGATTGTGATTTGATCGGCCTGAGTTCGACTACTGGCGGGCTCAGGGAAGCGGTTGAGATTGTAACCGAGTCAGATATTCCGGTTGTTATTGGCGGGCAGGGTACGATGTGGGATGAGCTTGACGATTATCCGTTTAAGCATATCATTTACGGTGAAGGTGAATTAGCATTTCAGGCGATCATTAACGGCGACGATGTTTGCAAGAATCTTGCATACGTGAACATGCCTGATCTCGACGTGTTGAAATACCCAGATCGTGGTAAGTGCGGAATAGAGGTCCCGATTCTTACGAGCAGAGGTTGTCCGTTCAACTGTTACTTCTGCTCGTCTCAGAAATACTGGGGTAAGACACGATGGCATTCGGCTGACTATTTCCTTGACGAAGTTGACTTTCTCTCCAGAACACAGCCGAATGCGAACGTGCTGTATATCATGGATGATCTGTTCATCGTCAATGAGGATAGGTTTAACAAGATATACGAGGAGTGGATGTTTCACGGCTTACATCGTCGATTCGAGTTAAAGGGTTTCGTTCGATCAAAGAGCATGACCATCGACCGTGCCAAGAAGATGAAGGATATGGGATTTCAATCGGTTCGGTTCGGGGCTGAATCTGGAAGTGATCGGATGCTCAAGATAATCAATAAAGGCGAAACCGTTGCCGACCATCAGAGGTGTGTTGATATTTGTGTGGAAGTTGGGCTGAACGTCTGTGCTTCCCTGATACAGTATTTACCAGGCGAGACTGTCGAGGACAGACAATTAACGGCGGAGTTTAGAATAAAGAACAAGCATGTACTGTGCATTTCCGGGCATTACAGGTTCCAGCCTTTTCCCGGTACGCATTTTTACGATGGAAGCAACCCGCTTGAAGGCGACTGGCGAACCCGTGGGGAAGTTAATAAGAAACACTTAGAAGAAGGAGTAACAAAATGTTAATTGGAATTTACACACTAACGCAGCAACGGGATAAGTTCATTGACGAAATGTTGGCCGAAGAACTGAGGAAGTTTGATCACGAGGTCGTTATTCGCAGTTACATTCATGGGGCGAGAGAGTCTATCTGTTACGAGAAGCCCGACGCTGTGGTGGTTCCTATGATCGGTGGCGAGTACAAGATGGACACTATCAAGAAGTGCCGGGAGTGGGGCGTCGAGGTTATTGTCCGTCGCGGTGAGGCTGGTATGGGACGCGATCAGTTCAACGACCTTGACGATAACCGCAAAGAACTCATGCTCGGTCATTGGGATTACGGTCCTTATGTTGACTTGGAACTGGTTTGGGGGCCTGAATTTGCCGCTGTCTTGGCTCAACACGGGCATTTGCCCGCCGAGAAGATCAAAGCCTGTGGTGCGTTTGCTTTCGATCCGTATTTCGTGAAGGACCTTACCGCCCATCCTGACCGCAAGGAAACAATCTTGTTTGCAACCGGGTTTTCTACTGCTGACTGCCTGCCTGATTATTGTGAGACTGGACTGCCGGAGGGGTCCAGCTACCATGAGGAATTGCAAAAGATTCATGCCGATGCAAGGGCCGCGTGGCTGAAAGCCATCCATGAACTCGTCAGGTGCTACAAGGATGAGTGGGACTTTGAACTGAAGGTCCGACCTGGCGAAACGCCTGTGGTATATACTGACAAGGTGCCATCGTGTGTCAAAATCCATCCTGAAGGAGCATCTTCTTCGGAGGTGCTAAAGACCATTGATGTACTCGTGCATAGCGGTTCTACCTTGGCTATTGAGGCCCATCTGCTCAATATTCCGGCGATCAACTTCTGTAATGTCAACCCGGACCCGTTGCTTTCCAAAGTCAGTCCAATGGTTGAACAGTACGGAGAATTGGAATTCATGCTTTCCAGGTTGATGCCTGGCGTGTCGAATGTCCGCCAGCCAATACTCGATGAACTTATTGATCACCTGTATGGACCTATCGATGGCAAGGCGTGTGAGCGAGCGGCAAGATATATCGACAACCATCTTTCAGGCAAAGTGTCTAAGGTCAACATCCCGACCGCCTGGCCGCAAGAAGCCAAGTATTTCGTAAGCGGTGATACTCTCCACCTTGAGAAACAGGAGGGCGATTTCCGATGGTCATGCCCATGTTGCAGGGTTATTTTTTGGGGCGAACAGGAAGGTACCCACAACTGCCCTTATTGCAACATGAAAATAAACAGGACGGCTATGAAGCCGGGCGAGAAAGAACCATCGCGGAAAAGAGCAGTTGTTTCAAGTACTTTGGGATAGGATTATGATTACAAACAAAGAAAGATTCAAAAAAAATGTCAAGGCCGTTCAGATCGAGCCTCATTCCTACTGTAACAGGAAGTGCTGGTTCTGTCCGAATAGTTTCATTGACAGGACGGGGTCGGTAAAGTTCATGGACCAGGCTATGTACCTGCAAATATTATCTGATCTTGCGAGTATAGATTATTCGGAAATCCTGTCCTTCGTAGGATGGTGCGAGCCATTCAGTCAACCAAGTTTTCTTGATCGTGTCAAAGAGGCAAGCGATTGTTTGCCAAATGCCTTCTTGACCTCCAATAGCAATTCGGACTACCTGACAACTGAGATTGTGATGCAGGCAGCTGATAACGGCCTCCATGTTCTTCTTCCTCAATTATATTTCGGGGAAGATGAAGTTTACACGCTGGATGCTATTGGCAAGAAATTTGATAAACTCGAAGCGAAGTTGCCTGGGATTGAGTTCAAAGAATGGATCAAGAATCATTGGTATGCTCTAGTTGAGGAAAAAATGATCGTTCATGTTCGAGCCAAGGATTTTAGGCACGGAGGTGTCAATCGTTGCGACATTCATGTCTCAAAGGCTAAGAAAATATACCATACCTGTATGGAAGGTGTCCAATTCTTCGGTATCGATTATACAGGAATGGCTGTACCGTGTTGCCAGATTCGCAGTGATTACCCACCTCATCGGGATTTGCTTTTAGGGCAAGTAACGGACGAACCTGGTAAAATATTTGAAGTATACCAAGGTTTGATATTGCCGGAGCGACAGTATCCTTGTGTGAGTTGTGCTCGCCACGGAGGTCATGCAAACGCCCAATTAGTTTATGCTGACATTTTGAAAGATATGAAAAATGAGCAACTCAACCGGAGAAGACCTGATAATTGCTGTGAGGCAGCGGTCAGCTCGAACAAATGATACGGCACTGATTACCGTGGCCTTTGTTCTTGCAGCCTTGAACGAGGCCCAGGTGAGCATTGTTCGCCGGCTGCCGAGAATCACGGCCTTGGACTCCAGCGATAAGACAACTTACTCTGTTGATAGGTGGAGTACGGACACCGTAACACCAACGGTAGTGTCCAGATCAGATCAGATCGTAACGCTGACCGCAGCGAGTCATGGTCTGGCTGTTGGTGATATAGCAACTGTGGCGGATGTAGAGGACACCACGGACTTCAGTGGCACGTTTGAGATATTGTCAGTTGTCAGCAACGATGTTACGTATTACCAGAACAAAGCTGATGATGCGGGTGGAAGCGCCACCTTCGGCACAATCGTCAAAACCGCCGACAAACCCACTCTCAATATTGCTACTCTCAATCCTGCCCACATCGGCGGAATATGGCTGCTTAATGACGATCAGACCCGGAGGGGGGGTATCAGGTATGTCCCCTGGCTTGATTTCCAGCATAAACATATCCGCGTAGCAGAGCAGCCGCCTGGCGAACCAACCGAGTACACGCGGAAAGGGAACACCCTGTACTTTGATCGCCCGGTGAGCAGGGATTATCAAGGTCTGCGGTACAAGATCGATTATACGGCGTGGGCTACCGACTTAGCAGATGACTCCACTGCATCTGAGTTGCCTCTGTCTGATAAGGGGTTGAAGTTATTTGCGTTGGCCGAAGTCTTTGATGAATTGGCACTCACTAATTCGCTATTGGAGACCAAGGCTCTCAAAACGCGGGTACTCTATCAGAGTTGGCTTGATGAGTGGTCCGACTATCAGGAAATGTTGATTGAGGAACTTTATACTTAGATGGAAGGATACAATTTATGAAAACGAAACATCCACTAAAATCAAAAACGTTGTTGTTCCTTATCGGAACAGTGATCCTGGTACTTTTCGGGCCAAGCGAGAAGCCACTCGCAGAAATGACGTGGCAGGAACTGGGGGAACAGCAGGGTCAAAAGACGGAGCAGGTGGTCGAGATACTCACCCTGTTAGGTCTTGGCGGCGCCGCTTACGGTCGGGTTGTTGCAAAGGATAAGCTTGGAGGCAAAAATGAGGACTAAACAAATTGTTATTATCTGGTTACTGGCTTTAGCAATGTTTTGTTTCGCGGCGAATAATACTCCGTGGGACGGTACGGAATGGGATAAGGATAGCCCGGATATCGACCAGCCTTTGGGTAACGCTTACAAGGAGATTTATTCCTTACGACGTGGTTTCGAGCTCAGGATGGAGTACGAGCACAGCGCTTTGACTGTTGATGGTGCTGCTGCGGGCGGCGGTGTTCATTTACAAGGCACAGCAGTAGCGTATCATCAGGACGCCATACCTACTGTAGACGGTGACGGTGAGCATTTTACTACGGCTGCAAGTGCTGGCCATCTCCACATTGATACGAACCATGCGTTTGCTGACAAGATGTTCTTTCTGAATACTGCCAATGGATCCGGTTCCAATGTCTGGACCGGGACTTATATAGCGATAGAAGCTGAACTTGTAGCCGACACCCATCAGTGGGCTGATGTCCAGACATTCGATGTTGCGGCAATATTCACAACAGGATTAACGTCAAATGATGACATCAATCTTGGTGCCGGCGACGATCTTGTTGGCACAGCGACATCTAATATATTGATGAACACAGACAAGTTCACGGTTGCAGGGGCAACTGGAAACACTGTAATCAAAGGTACACTTACACTCGCAAGCGGAGCATCGGTTAATGAATTCTCAATAGACGATGCACTTGCCGGAGATAGTGATTCAGCGGTACCTACTGAGAAATCAGTAAAGGCTTACGTGGATGCAGTTGATTCTGCTGACGATTTCACACCGACGTCCTATGGTGGCGAACAATCAGTAACTTTTCCGAACGGTGCTATACTCAAGATGGGTTCTGAATCGGTCGCAGGCAATACGACTGACGAAGTAACATACGGCGTGGCTTTTCCAAGTCAAGCCGATTGGGTAATGGTAAGTTATGCAGGAAAAAGTACTTCCCTTACTGATGCTGCTAATGCACAACCGAAATCAGGCTCCGAGGATACTATTCTTGAAGTTTCAAATCCACAGAGTACGACGCAAACTATAAACTGGTGGGTCATGGGACGATAATTAAATGCCAGACATCCTCACAAAACAAGTTGACCTCGGTTTCGACGCTAATATCCGCGATGATACGGAGTTACCTCGCGGCTCGGCTGCGGACGGCAGCCAAAACGTGTTGTATTCTCGTGGTACTATCAAGACCCCGTTTGGGTTTGGCAAAGTAGGTGGTCAGCTTGACAGTGGCAATAGCATCTTAGGGTTGGGTGTTTTTACTGAACTTGATAAGTCTCAGCATTTCCTGGCTGTTACCACGGCCAAGATTTACGAGCGAGACAATGTTGGCAGTGCGTGGAATGATCTTACTCAGTCAGGTGTCTCCTTAGGCGGCAATATATTCAATCCTGTCAGTTTTGCGTCCGTACTCCATACTGACGCTTTACTGTTGAACGGCAGTGGTGATAGCTGGTACCACCACTCCCTTGTCTGCACAGGCACATCACCTATCCAGCGATGGGCAGGAAACCGGGAAACTGACTATGCAGACCTGCTCGGTGCGGACGATTACCATACAGTAGGCAGTGGTTACACCACCCACATAGCCTTACAGGTCAGTACGTTTTACAATCGTATTTTGCTCATCAGTGCAAAAGAAGCAAATTCAAGTGGTGTCTTAATTGAAAACAATCAGCGGGTTCGCTGGCCGCAAGCAGGTAAGGCGGAAACATGGACGGGAACTGGCTCGGGCAGTATCGACCTCCTCGATACCGGCGGCTATAACGTATGGGGTGCGTTGCTCGGAACTCAATGGATACAGTATCAGAATAATTCTATCTGGTCTTTGTCGCACGTCGGAGGTACCCGTACATTTGAACCCGATATCGAAATGCCCGACCTGGGCCTGCTGGCTCCTCATCTTTTGTATTCCAAGAACAACGTTCATTATTTCATTGGTAATGACTACAACGTCTATTCCTATTACGGCGGATCCAATATCCAAAAGATTTCTAAGGGAATTGACAGGTATTTGCGGAGAGACCTTGACCCTGTTTATGCCAGTCGATGCTGGATGGTTATGGGTGCCGAGAATTCCCGGCTGTGGATATTTATCGTACCAAATGGGCAGGTGTTCGCTACTGAAGCGTATGCAATCGATATGGTTACTGGCAAATGGATGAAGCGAGATTTCCTGCATAAATGGACAGATGGGGCCAGTGGGATTAGTTCCGTTGCCCTTGTCGGTGCTTCCAGTTTCTTTGCAGGCGCTTCTTACGATGAGATACTGGCCCAGACAGCAAGGAATCCTGTCGCAATTGCAGTCGGCGGGGCATCACGAGTTAATGGGACCAGCGTTGTAACTATAACATCCGTGGCTACGCAGGCTTTTATTGTTAATGATATCGTGAAAATAACCGACTGTGCTGGTGATGCGAAAGATTTCAATGGCACATTCACTATTACGGGTGTAGCTGATACGACGCATTTTACATATACTCAGACCGGGGCAACCGAAGTCAGTACAACAGCAGGTGATGCAACTGTCGCTACTTCGTACCAGGATGCCACTGATGCTGCAACCACTTATCGTCAACAGTTACAGGAGACACTGGTTTCGGAACGCATTGCGCTCGGCGACTCGAATGGTTATGTTTACCAATACGATTCGGATTTGATTGCCGATGACAGTGTTGCAATACCGTCAAGACACTTAACCGAAGTATACGATCTTGCCGTTCCGTTTAATATGAAGATATGGCCTGGCATCAGGATAACTGCCAAGGGCACGAGCATTGTCATATCGTATCGTACCGGCAATTTTGAAACTGTCGGAAGCGGATGGACGGATTTTACGGAACAGACCCTTACATCCGAGTTTGTGGAGTACGAGTTCTTTATCAATGATACCGCCAAAAAGATACAGTTCAAGTTTAGTAACACAGGCGATGCGTGGGTAGTGAGTGGTTACACTGTTGTGGGTCCGGTTGTGGAGGGGTCAATCTGATATGCAAAGCCGAGCCATAAAACCAGTCCCTGAAGACAAGAGGGCGTTTAACAGGTACCTGTATGAAGTCCTCGAAAAACACTACCAGGACATACGCGACATTTACCTGGGTTACGCTCTTTTGGAGGGTGTACTGGTTGGTGAATCGGGAGTGAACAAGGGCAGTATAGTATTGGTGGGTGGGCCGGACGGTAACACCCCCGCGTATATAACAATGAGCAGTCCGGATGGGACTGCATGGTACCTTTTCATCCAGGATGACGGCACAGTGAAGTTTCACAACGACGTACCGACTCAGAACAGTGACGGTACCGCTGTAGCCGGTAGTGGTTTGATTTTTGGTGAGATATATACTGATGATAATTCTATTGCGACCGTTCTGGCTTCTCAGGATACGTGGTATGACGTTACTATATTTAATGCGAATGGGGAATCTAATGAAACTACGCCGGACCATACGGATGACAGTATCACGATAGATTCTGCCGGAGTATACTTTGTTGCGATCAGTCTCGATATCCGATCTGCTGCATCAAATAATTATTATTTTTCTGCGTTCAAAAACAAAGTAGCCGGCACAGAACTGCATAATATTGAGGCAAGAAGAACTACAACTGTAGCTAACAAGCCGGGGTCTGTATCAATGTCCGGTCTTGCAAATTTTGCAGTTAATGATACAGTTAGCATAGGGGTCCAGAGGACTAACGGCGGGGGCGTGTCGAAAAGTATCACAATAGAGCACGCAAATATATCTGTTATGAAAGTGGAAAGTGTTTTGGGCGGTGGCGTAGGCGTAGGTAGTAGCGCTCTTACCATAGAAGCTCACACGTCGAATGACACCCTTACTGAGGCCGAATCCGGCAGTATTCATACCAATCTTGGGTCTTCAGGAATTGTAACGCTGACTTTGCCTGCAAGTGCTTCTGAGGGGATTCATTTCACCTTCTGCATACAGGAAACTCAGCAGATGCGGGTAGACCCAGGCGCGGCGACGATCCGTAGTGGCAGCGGGCAGACGGCGGGTATGTATAAGTGGGCCGATGCGATAGGGGAGTCTATGACATTAGTTGCCGACTCAAACGGCGATTGGGCCCCGACATCCATCGACGGTATATGGTCGGAGGAGGTATAATGAAAATAACCAAAGCAACCAGCGTAGAGCAGGTCAGAGACGCGGCTCTCGAATGGAAAGAAACGTGTAACGCCAATGAGTTCGGATTCACTATGGATGTTGAGACGTATCTCGGCAGCCTTGGTGCTTTGATCCTCAGATACGATGCAGAACTGTTCCTGTTAGAGACAACCGACGGTAAGGTTGTCGGGTACATAGGCGTAACAACTTTCCAGAGTCCACTCGATAACCAGAAATGTGCAGCCGAGCATCATTGGTACATCATGAAGGAATATCGCGGACACGGAGCCATGCGGATGCTGAGAGCTATCAAGGATTGGGCAAAGGAGTGTGGATGTACCCATTTAATAATGAACGCCAGCATGTTAGCCGGCGATATGCATGACAAGGTTTGCAGGTTTTATGAAAGTATTGGTATGACCAAGTTTGAAACGAGTTATATTCAGGAGATAACCTGATGGGATGTTTCAGCCAACCTACAGCGAGTAAATCTACAACCGATACCAAGACAAAAAAACAACGGACGGGCGTAGATGAATTGCTTGACTTATACCTGCCGCGAGCTGGGCAGGGCGCCGACATTTTTCCATCCGACCGCGTAACTCCGTTCAGTCAATTACAGGAACGTGCAGTCGGCGGAGCGGCTAATTTCGCCGATCTGTTCAGTCAACCTCAGACAGCGGGGATGCCGTTGTTCGGTGAGACAAAAGAAGCCCTATCAGGTGCCCTGGCCGGGACCACGGGTGCTCAACCATTCACCGCAGCGGACACATCCGATTTTTTTGAACGAGCAGTCAGGCAACCGACCATGAAAGGTTTCCGTGAAGATGTGATACCGGGCATACAGGAATCGTTCGCCGGCCCGGGATTCTTCGGATCCGCTCGATCACAGGAACTGTCGAAGGCAACGCAGGATGTTAATTTTCAACTCGGGTCCGCCCGTGCAGCCTTGGAGTTTGACGTGTTGGGCAGGAACCAGCAACTCCGGGAAGCGGCGGCCGGTCGGGCAATAACAGCCATACCACAAGCCCAGGCGTTCAGCAGACTTCCCGCCCAGAACATACAGGACAATCTCGGCATCGCCGCCCAACAGCTTGGCGGGCTGCAAAGTGTGTTCAACTTCGGTGCTGCGGAGCAGACGCAGGCTCAATCAGAACTCCAGGATGCGATCATCAGGTTTGCCGAGGAGAACCAACTCACCGATCCGGAGGACCTGGCGATCATCATGGGACTGTTGGGACTCAACTTTACACAGAGGACCAGTACGGGTGCGGGCGTTGGCGGGATCGGTAATCAATTCCTAAGTAGTTTCGCTACATCTTTCGGGGCAGGATTAGGAGGCGGAGCTGCGGTTCCAAAAACTACAGGTTAAGGAGTCAGACAGATGGCAAATGGCATATTACAGGGTGCTGGCAACTTCTTCGGTGATATTGTAACGGCGATACAACCGGGCAGGACACAACAGTTACAGCTTCAGAGAGATAAGATTGAATCCTTCCTCAAAACCGACGAGATGAGACGTAAGCTCTTGGAAGTACAGAAAGAAGCGATTGAGAGCGGACGCACCATGACTGGTGCAACTCCCAGGGGCAGTCGTGTGGGTGGAACCGCAGCAGAAAAGACTCTCTTTGAACAACACGTCGAAAAATCCAAGAGGCTCAATGCTGCAGAAAAAGTTCTAAAGGGTGAAGGTGAGCTGTCTCCGGAGAAAAAAGTATTCATTGATGAAAAAAAAGCACGACTCAACGATGAATTCAACCTTAATTTCGCACAAGACCCCATCGATAGAGACTTGAAAGCGGCTGGCGGCCGAGCAGCATTACCGCGAACTACGCCAAAAGGTGGCATGACAGACCGTATATCCGCCGATCTTGTCAGCCCTCCACCCAAAGACCGGCGTGGCTTGTTCAGTGGCGAGGACGTGGCTTTCGATAATATCGGTCTACCTTCATCGCCGACAGCAACTCCCGGGCTGTTCCAGGCACCTACCCCCGATTTCCCGGAGAGCAATGTGCCCCTGTCCTTCGGTGAGATGGGTCTGACGGCCAAGGATGACATTGCCCAGTTCAGCGAGTTGGAAAAGGGACTGCCCGACATGGATCTTCGGAGCCAGTATCAAGCCAACCAGCAGGGATTCGCGAAAATACTGAGCGCCCTCAAGGCTGGCAAGACTCCTGACGGTAAGCCGTTTACGATCAAAGACGCAATCAAATTCCTTCAGGCGAACCAGTAATATGCCGAACCTCAGCGATATTTTCGATAAGCAGTTCGGGACGGCCGCTCCTGTGGCTCCACCTCCACAAGAACAGCAGGGGCCTGACCGGCTAAGCGCTGCGTTCGATAGCACGTTCGGGGCGGAGCCGGATATTGACTTCATGAAGGAGCCGCTGATCGACAGATCCCAGGAGCCTGTCAACAGGTTTGAACCGTCATTGCCCCTGGCTGGTGCGGACCCGACGAGTGTGGGACCGACGCCGGGGGCAATAGCAGAGCCAGTGAACATCTCTCCTATTGCAATGGCAGAGACTCTGGGGAAACAACTGGCTCCGACAGTAAATAAATTGGCAGGACGAGCAGCAAAGCAATATCTGAACAAGAGTATTTTGGATATTGCTGAAAAGGCGAGACCCTCCAGCGGCGTTGTCGAATCAGTGGTTTTTATGACCCAGGTAGCCAAGGATCTCGAATCATTGCCTGAAGATCCGACCTTCTGGCAGGGTGTCCAGTCGATTCCGAAGATATGGTGGTCGCTGATAAGTAATTACTATGCTCCCAGGAACAAGGCCGAGCGTGATTTTGCCGTCAAAGAACTTGACAAACTGCGACCGGCTATCACTTTCGATGTCCCTCGGGCAGAAGGTGCAGCCGAAAAAGCTGTCGATATCACTGCCGGTATCGGTGCGTTTGTAACGCAACTGCTTATTGTAAAGAAACTTATACCTACCGGCACCGTACTATCCGATGTTGTGGCATGGGAGATATTGAATCAGGCGGAAGGTGGAATACCCGGTCAAGGTGCAGCGATCAGGGGTAGTCTCGGTGCTCTCGGTAAGATACCAACCGTAACGGCAGGCGGCAAGGCTGCGAAGATAGCTGCCGGCGGTGGGCTGTTTGGCGGACTCACTGCCGTCCAGGGTGGCAATTTTGAGGATATAGCGGTCAGTACGGCCATTGGTGCCGGGTTCCAGGCATGGGGAGTTGCCAAGCAAGCTCAGTGGCTTAAAGGGTTTAAGCGAGAATTGCTCAGTGCCGAGAAGGTCAGGGTACAGGGTAAGAAAGCTGAGGGGATGCGACGGAACGCCGAACGGTACCAACAGGACTTGACAGCAGCGAAAACGCCGGAACAGCAGACAAAGGCATCATCAGACCTTCAGAAACGCAATACAGCCGTTACTCGTAACGCCAATACAGCGATAGAGCAAGCCTCTAAACGTGTCGATAAGACTATGGCTGACGTTACTCTGAAGCTCCAACATGGTAAATTACCTCCTCCAAAGGGTGAGGCCAAGTTCACTAAGGCCAGGGCCAAAGCTCTGAAGCAACTCGAAAGCGGTGATCCGAAGGTCCGGGCTGCCGGCCAGCGTGTACTTGATTTCCTTGAAAAAAAGGCTGTTGGGGCTGGTAAAGAGACGTTAGAGGGCATCCCAGAGCCTACGGTGGCTGAAAAAGTCGCCAAGGTAGCCAAGAAGCCAGCCGAGGCCGTCCAGCGTGTCCGCAAACAGGCAGAGATGGAACGCCAGAAGGTACCGCCCGTAGCCAAGAAGGCAGCACCAGTAGCCAAACCCCCCACCGCCCCCACCGCCCCTGCCGTTACACCCCCCAAGGTTACGAAGGCTCAGGAGGGCGTACAGGAGGTCAAGAGAGAATCAATAGAAAAAGGCATATCTCTTTCGCGAGCACAGGAATTAACAGGACAAAAACAGCCCAGTGCAGCAGGGATTCGACAAACATTTGGAAAGATGCAAGCAAATGAACAGATTATTGTAATTGAGAATATCAAATCTGAGTTGGCAGAGTTACAAAAAGACAAAAAACAGTTGTTACAGCAACGAAAGGAAGCATTTGTTCCAGATAAACCTTTATTCACGGGAAAAATAAAGAGTACAGAAAAACTTATAGTTGGACGAAAAATACGACTTGAAAAATTTCAACAAGTTCAAGCCAAGAAACCCAACATCCTCCAGCAACGCAATATCGATGCCCTTGCGCAGGTCCTCAAAGACCATCCGGAGGCTGATAATCCTGTCGGAACCACTAAGATACGCATGACTAACCCCAAGGGTGCCGTTTTTCAGATATTCGCCAAGGACGTTGAGACGAAGCTGAGCCTTGACCCACCGTGGACCCTGACCGAGAAGGCGGAGGCCTCCGGGAAGGCACAACTGCAAGCACTTGTGGACAAACCATTTACGGAAGAAAAAATTCCACAAATCTCTCCCAAAGGGGAAATAGTAGATAAAGCGGCGGGTGGCAAGGTGGGATTTACGGCTACTTTCACCGCTGGCGATTTTGGTACAGAGCGGCTTGTTACGGTTACAGATGTAGACGGTAATGTTGTTGGACAGCCAAGAGACCCATTCTTTCCGCAAGGAATACCTGTTAGTGAGAAGGCTCGTAAGACCAGAATCCGAAAAGTGGTTCGTGAAATTGTTGTTGATGCAGAAATTGCAGAAGAAAAAGCATTTCGTGAAGCCCAACCCCCCACAGAAGCGAAGCCCGCCGAAGTCGAGGCGGCAAAGCCAAAGGAGATCCCTCGTGAGCAAGAAGCCATTATTGAGCCTGCCCCAAGTCCTAAGATGGAGCAAGGGGAAGCAGGGAAACCTGTTTCCGACCTCACCCCGACCGGCAAGCTCGATCCGACAGATCCCAAAGAAGCAATCGAAATAACTAAGTTGCACGCTGAATGGGTGAGTCAAGGAAGTAAATTTGACCTACGGAGTGCATGGGTAGGGATTCGTGAGCAAAAGTGGAGCATGAAAGAGGAGAAGTTTATTGTAAGTTCCCTCGAATACACACCCGAACAGATTGATACAGCCTACCGTCTCGTCCAGAAGCCCATAGAATCGCCGATGCCTGACGTGAGCCTCTTTGCAATGCCCGGCAAGGAAAAGCAGTTGCAGGCGATCGCTGAAAAGATGCGAAGGCAGAAGCTTCCGAAAGCGGGTAAGAAACAGTTTAAGCTGCCAAAGCTAAGGGCCCTGCCGAAAGCAAAGGTCAAGCAGGAAGATTCTATCAAGGCTGTTTATGTTGCGACCGCTTCGGAATCAACCCGATATGCCCTTAATGGTATTTGGGTTGAAGGCGAAAACATTGTTGCTACAGATGGCCGTAGAATGTTTATGGCAAAAGGTAAATGGGGCAAAGATGGACTGTATTTGAATCAAGCAACTCTCGCAAAGGGAATACTCGGCAAATCTGACAAAAAAGCGCAGTTTCCCAAGTGGAAGGACATCGTGCCTCTTGTACACAAGTCGGACGCTATTATAGTAGATGATTTAGACTTACTCTGGCGTCGCGTTCGCCAGGCGTCAATTATAATGACAGAAGAATCACCGGGCATTATAATTCTGGTGAACAAAGATGGATCGTTAGGATTCTCGGCAGCAACTCCAGAGGTGGGCCATTCCGAAATCAACGTGTGGCCGGGTGCCAGGATACTGGCCGGCGTGAATCCCATGTTCCTTATTGACGCTATTGCGTTCCATGCAACGAGAGGCGACACGTCCATTGAGTTCTATTTCCAGGAGGCAGACAGACCCATTCTCACAAGGAGTCCTGACGGCAAGACGTCTACTATCCTGATGCCCGTCGAAATAGGAGAGGTATCGGAAGAACTCAAAGAAAGTCTCGGTGCCAAGAAAGCTGCGAGAACGGCAGCGGTGAAAGCTGAGAAGGTGAAGAAACACAATTTTACAACCTTTGCAAGGGAACATGGTTTTGTGGACGACTTTAGTGTATTAGACCACGGGCAACTTTCACCTTCTGGTAAACGGTCTAAGCGTGCTCATACCGAAAGTATGCGGAGAATGGAGGACCGCATGGAATCGAACAAAAAAGGGCATGAGGCGTTCAGGAAAGCCATTCTTGCAGGAGAAGTTATAGATATAGAGGGCAAGGTTACAAAAGAAGGGTTACTTGCAGAGCAGAAAGAACGGGCGGCGAAAAAAGTAGAAGGCCGCGTGGCTCAAATTGACGCACAAATAAGATTTACAAGAGATTTGGGAAAAGGAAAAAGAGGACTGAAGCCGACCGCCCGAAAACAAATTAATGCACTTGAAGAAGAACGAAAACAACTTATCTCCGCCCCCACAGAGGTCAAAGAGTTCACCCCAGACCCAACTACTACGACAGGCGCCGAGGGCGAACCGGCGTTCGCCGGCGTTGCCGGCAAGCCGGGCGGCAAGCGTGCAAAGCCCTGGTTGGACCTCAAGAAAACGAGATCGCCGAACGATGACATTGAGGCGTTCTTCGGTCGGACTGAAAAAATGCCGGGTGGTTTCAACTTGAAAAAGATCATGGAACGTGTACGATTCGTCCTTCGTGGTGCGTTCCTCACCCAGACACCTCACCTGGAGACGGTACCGCGAACTGCGTTTGTCCGCGACCTGATCCGTACAATGCCGGAACAGCAACGAGCAGCGAGAGAGAAAGCCGTACTCGATATACTGGCTATCCTCGAAGGAGACGGCTCGGTCAAGTCCCTGGACCATGCCGGGCTGGACCTGCTCCGTCGCAAGGTATTCATCCAGGACCTGGTATTTGAAGCGAAGATAGACAGGTCGGTGTCCGGCGACTTCACACTGGAACAGTTACAGGCGGAAGATGCAAGGCTCCTCGATCTAATCAACCAGGTCCCTTCGGTTAAGAAAGCCTACGAGGCACGTCAGGCACTCTGGAAAAAGGTCAGTCAGGACCTATTCGAGCGAGGAGTCTTGAACGAGGAATCAAGGGACAATGTTTCCTATGTTCGACACTTCGTTCTTGAGTACATGGAGAATAACCGCAAGCCGATTTCTACTAAAAAGAAAAAGCTGAAAGAACCTTTCAGGACATCGAAGATACGCAGGATAGGATCACGCAAAGATATATCGACCGATTATCTCGCCGTCGAGGTCCGTGCCCTTGCAGATATTTACGCCGACAATGTGATTGAGGACATCGCCGATAGTATCGCTGCGAAAGAGGACCGGAAACAGGAGTTTAAGGCAACCGCCAAAGCTAAGAACATTACGCTTAAAGAGGTGGCTGAGCAGGCTGGCTATGTTGAATGGCATTACAAACGCCCGAACCTGTTCTACCGTGCTGCCACGATGGACCAGGCCAAGATCGCCGCTATGATAGAGGAGTATGCAGTCGAAGCCGGCGACACAATCAATGTCCCCAGGAACATGATACACACGGCACTGGTACTCGGACGCCGTGAAGGATGGTATATCCCTGAAGACCTGGCTATGCAGCTTGACGATCTGCCAGTCAATTATCGGGGGCATCCGATAATTGAAGGTATGTCGGTAGTTTCAAAACATGCAATTCAATGGTGGAAGCGATGGATTTTAAGAGTGAATCCATTCAGATACAATGCGCGTAACCAGTTAGGCGATACCGAACGTTTTATAGCGTCAGGAAAGGAAAAAGCTCTCAAGCGAATACCACAATCCTTGAAGATACTTGTAATGAAAACAGGTGAGTATTACGAAGGTGCCAAGGAATTTGGAGCAATCGCATCTTCTCTCTGGCATGAAATGGGTGATGTATCGAAACTGCGAGAATTTGAGCAGTTCAAGGATTTCACAAAGAAAAAAACGTTCAAACAGTATACGAAAAATATCCTACTGACCCCATTAAAAGCTGTTCAAGGTGTTGGCAATATCGGACAATCTCTTACGCAGCTGCGTGAAGATGTTCTTCGGTTGGCGCTTTATATCGATACGCTTGAAGATTTGCGGGCAGGTAAAAAGGTTCAGCATTGGGCCGGCAGCATTGCTGATATCGAAGCGATTGCCAAAGAATCGAAAGAACGAGCCGCCGCAAAGGTCAGTAGGGAAACGCTGATCGATTACGGATCCTTCACTATTTTCGAGGATAAGGTGCTGCGAAATGGTCTCCTCCCCTTCTACTCGTTTAAGAAACGGAACCTGACCTTCTGGCCTCGGGCGTTGGTCAATGCTGCCAGGGAAGGCACTGGCGGACAGGTTGCTGCTATTGCAGCCTCCAAAGCCACTTTCAATATAGCCAAATGGCTGATCCGGGTCATGTTCATGTACGCTGTCGGCTGGTTATGGAACCATCGAGACGATGATTCTATCGATAAAGAGGAGAGTATGGCTTTCTGGTTGCGAGCAAATCCGCATCTAAATATTGGCGACAAGACTATTTGGGGCGATACCGCTCTTGCCGATTTTGGAGAATGGATAGATTACGAAGGTCTGTCAAGTATCAACTGGCGGCATCAGGCGGGGTACATGGACACGCGAGAGGCGGCATTGGAAGCGGCGAAAGTGATCGCCCAGGCACCTTTCAACAACTTGGCCCAGGCTCTCAACCCATTCATCAAGGCGCCGGTAACGGCTGTAACAGGACAAACGATATACCCCAACATCTTCGATCCTCGGTTCATTGCTTCACCGGCCAGTAAGAAATCATTGGAAAGAGCTATCCTCAGTGTTCTTGGTTCGGATGCCAGGAAGTTCTTTGAAGCAGCTAAGGGGGATCGAAGAATAGAAGATACGCTGTATGCGTATTTCGCCGGATGGTGGATCAGACCGAATGACCCTGAAACTATCGTTGAACAGATCAAGCGAACGAAGGAATGGACAACATTGAAAAGTAAATCGTCAGTTACCGGGCGGGGTGCAGGTGAAGCCAGAAAAGGTAAAGAAGTGGGATTCGCAGAAGCAAAAATACGAGAAGCAGCTTTGAATAAATAGGAGCCCCCACCATGTCAGAAGCAGCAACGAAAGCGGACATTGAGCGACTACATGATAAGCTGGAGCCAATGGCTATCGATATAGCGGTCATCAAGACCAAGCTTTTTGATCACCTGGACGATGCCAAGGACACCAAAAAGAATCTGCGGAAGTCCGTCATCGGTGCCCTTGTAGGTGTCGCCAAGATGGCATTGATCTTCCTGCTGGCGAGTTGGGTGATATCCTTGCAGGGGTGTACTAAATATGAATCTTGCGTCGAAATATTTCAGGTGTTGGAGAAAATTCCTTGACTTTTGGCAAATCTGTGGTAAAGTATAAGTAGCGAAAACCTCGAATGCTTTTATCCGGATGAATAGAGAGGTGTATCATGCGATAGGGCCCAAAAAGCCAAAACCAAATACCGTTTCGCCCGGCAATTCATCGCCGGGCGTTTATTTTTTTATTTATTTTTTTCCTGCACGTAAACCCCCTTATCGAACAGTACTTACATCAATTCTCAATTTCTCTCTAAAGATTTTCGCTTGACAAGTCGATGTAAATTTGTATATTAGTAAATAGAAAGCGAGGTTCGTAATGGACACTAAGATTATACGAATTGATGCGAAATTGCATCGGAAAATTCAAGAAGAGGCTTTTCGGCAATCCGTAAAAAAGGATTGCGTTATTACAATGGGCGGCGTGATCGCTCAACTGGCAGCGAAGCTGGGGAAGAAACGAGGTAGAAAATGACTGTACTCGACAGGTGCTGGAAAAACTGTATCACAATGTGGAAGTGGATTGCCGAGAACTGGAAACCGGGCATGGACGTGTATGCCATGAAAAACCAATGGCTGAAAAACCACCACTTCTCACGACGAAGTTTGGTGAATAATGGTGCTTGTTTTTTCTGCGAGTATTACGTAAGCCACGGAGGTGGTCATTTCAGATATAGAGGTGAATGGATCTGTAAAAATTGCCCTGGCGCATATATCAGTAAATCTTTTAATTGTTCCTCACGAAAGTATCATTACAAGACCAACCCTAAAGGGTTTTGCCGTGAACTCGTACAACTTGACAAGAAACGAAAGGCTGCATCCTAATGTGCGACCAACCCTGTAACCAATGCCGAAAATGCGACGAAGTAGAGACCTGCGAATCATGCAGCCTCGAAAGTGAGAGCATGGTGCAGACTGTCTGTGGACACCTTATATGCCCCAGCTGCGTTATCCTGTGCGAAGGTTGCGACGAAGCGATCTGCCCTGCTTGCGTGGTCAAGCAGGATGGCGGGAATTACTGCGGAGAGTTGGACTGTTTCCCAGAAAGCGAGACCGATAATGGAATTCAGACATAACACTACAAAAAAACCTGTCATGTTCATAACAGCCAACAAAGTCGATTGGTTGCCAGATCAGATCGAAATATCTGAGCCGTCCGATTTGCCCGATGTTGATTATTCCATGTTGGGAATACCCCCTGGAATATACCTCGGGCAGGGCAAGCAGGGGGTGTTTGGCTGGATGGCAGCATTCAAGAGCGTTAATGAGTTTTATTTGACGTTTTTTGCGTCTGGCTTTCCCGATGGCGTAATGCCTGAAGCTATACAATCCGCAATGGAAGAAAGTGAGGACAATAATGAGTAAACTTCAAAAAGAACTACTACGAACGATTATCTGTATGGCACTTGGGTTTGCGATGCTGTACCTGATATTCGTGTAAAACAGAATTGAAACAGAAGAAGGAGAATGAATCATGGTAGACGACGGATACGGACCAAAGGATATGAGCGATATGGAGGGTGGAACCGGTGATGATATGTTCGCCGGCGACAACCTTTCCCAACTCACCCAGATCGGTGAAATGGCAGAGACCCTGGCGGTCGAGATGGATGCGGTTGACAAGCTCTATAAGGAACACAGTCGCCGCAAAGAAGCCCTGGATGCTGCCAAAGAGCAACTTAACCGGCTGCTTACAGAGGCGGGGATGGAGAGCTGCAAGCTGGAGTGTGGCCTGACGCCACGAACGAGGACGAATAAGCGAATCTTCAAGGCGACAGGGGTGGATGACGAGCAGCTATTTGACTGGCTGCGAGGCAAAGACCTCGGCGACATCATCAAAGAAACCGTCCATCACGGCACCCTGACCAGCACCATGAAGGAGTTTGAGGACCAGGGCAACGAACTGCCCGAGAGTGTGTTCCAGGTGAGCTTGCAGCCGACGATCACGATGGGCGGGAAATCGGCGTATCTGGCAGCGAAGGAGGCGGAGTGAGGTGCTTGAGTATGAAATGACACAAGATGATTTAGATACAATACTTGAAGCCTGCAAGCCCGTGCCTTACATAATAATAGGAGGCCGGGCACCAGATACGTCCCAAGAAAACGCTAATCGGGCATGGGCGAATCTTGGTAAAAAGATGGGATTTGACAGCATGACCGTCAGCCCATCCACAAAAGGAAATCGGTTTTTTACTGCTGCCCCGATAGTAGTATAATAACCCCAGAAGAAGGAGTACCGAACAATGACCGAAAAAACCACAAAACAAAGTCTCGCAGTATTCGAGCCGCTGAAGGCGGAGTTGGCAACACTGGAAAAGGAAAATGCCAACCTGGTCTTTGACTACCAGACCGCCAAGGGCGAATCCGATGCCCGGTCCCATGTTTTCAAGCTGCGACGGACCAAAGGCAAGATTGCTGAGATTCACAAGACAGCAAAGGCCGAGGCCCTGGCCCACTGCCAGGCAGTTGACAGCGAGAAGAATTTATGCCTGGCGACAGTTGAGAAGATGATCGCCGTCCACATGGACCCCATCGATGCCAAGATCAAACGACGGAAAGATGTGGAGGCGGCGGCTGCTGAGAAGCTCCGAAAGGAGAAAGAAGCGGAGGAAGAACGGAAAAGAGTGGATCTTGCCGAACGCGAAGCGAAGGTCAAGGCTGATGAGGAACGGCTGGCAAAAGAAGAAGCTGAACATCAGGCCAAAGTTGAAGCTGAGAAGAAGATTCTGAAAATTCGATTTGTGGCTCGTGAAGCCGAAATAGCTAAGGCTGAAGCTGGGCGGCAAACGAAGGTCAAGGTTGAGGAAGAACAACTGGCAAAGATTGCCACTGACCTTCGAGCAAAGATTGCCGCTGATATAAAACGGCTGGCTGGCGAACGTGCAGCCTACGATGCTAAGATTGCCAAGGCTGAAGCCGAACGGCAAGCAAAGATCGCCGCTGACGCAAAGATCGAGACCGAGCGACTGGCGAAAATCGCTGAAGCCAACGAGAAGATTCGTCAGCAGGAAGCAGCCAAGATCAAAGCTGCTGCTGACAAGCTTGACGCCGACCGTGTTAAGTTCGACGCTGAGAAACGTGCAGAGGCAGATGCTAAACTGCGTGAGAGGCGGGCTGCGTTTCTGGAAGTTCAACGAGTCAAATATCAGTCTGAAAAGAAAGAAAGTGAACGGTTAGCAGCCATTAAGGCCGAGGAGGATGAAAAGAAGCGACTGGCTGACGAGGAATCAAAGCGGGTGGCGGATGAGGAGCATCGGTATAACGTCAAAGTATGCATTGCCAAACAATTAACCGAAGCTCTTGGCGAACTGTTCACGGCAGCACAACTTATCGATTTCATTGAAGACGATGGAGATTTCGTTCCTCAGCTAAAAATAATCTACTAAATGCTCCCAAACCATCCACGGAGCGGGTAACAGGGGCATGGATGCCCTGATTTTGGGAAGCTAACAAATAATCAGATAGGAGACAATCAGATGGCAAAGACACAGAAGAAGGAAGAAGAATTGGCGGTTGTTCCGCCATCAGAAGACACAGCACTGGCGGTCCCCGATGCAGAGGAGACAGCACTGGCGATCCCTGATGAGGAACTGGACGAGATGTTCGGTGGGCCGGAACCTCCAATGCCTATTAAGGTGGCATGGCCTGAAATCAAAATGACCAAAACAAGTGATTTCAAAATGCCGGATGATACCAAAGTTCAGGAACTCGTCGGCAACATCGTTTTCGTGCAGAGGTCCAGGGCTTACTGGGTAAGCAAGTATACCGGCGACGATAATCCACCGGATTGTGCAAGCGACAACTGCCTCCGTCCGAACGAAAGCATCGAGGAGCCTTTTAGCAATCAGTGTGGCGAAAAGCTCTGCTCGGCAGCTACATGGCGGAAAGAAAAAGACGAGAGTGGTGGCACCAGGAATGTCATGGATTGCAAGGAATCGCTCAATATGATCTTCCTGATGGAAGGCAAGATGGTTCCACGCTTCATACGGGTACGGTCTTACTCAATGAACCGGAAATCTCCGATTGCCGCATTCTTCACTGACTGCCTGGAGAAAACGTTTGCGTTGAACGGCAAGTTTCAGACGGTCAAGGTCAGGCTCTCGCTCAAGGAAATCAAGGTCAACGGCTTCGACACGTCGATGCTGCAAGTACAGAAGATCGATACCCTGAAGAACGGGGACCCGCTGCTGCCTGTCCTGATTAAGATGTTTAAGAAGGTACAGGAAGAATTCGTTGTTGTGCACAAAGAGGATCCCGTCGAATCGGACTCCAACGATTCTACCCCTCATGGTGGGCATTCTGAGTACGATCCAGACGACGGTCCACCCGAAGATGGTACGCCAATATAGCCTATCCTTGAATAACCGGCCCCGCCGCCCTCCGGGTTACAGCAAGGGCGGCAATCTTTGAAAACTTGATACGAGGATGGCGGCGTGTGTGAAACGCTAATATCGAGAACAGGAGAACTTGCCTGGGGTAGCGATACGGCGCGGGCAAGACCAGCCAGATGAGTATGGTAAGCTGGCGGGCAAGACGTAAAACAAGGCGTCGCCTAACACGCCTATCCTGTTCAGCAGGTAGCGGGTAAGCTGTTTCGTAATCTTCGGAGTGCGGAATATAGTCATAAGTCTTATGCCAATCCTGCCCATCCTCGTATTTTTGACAAGTGAATAAAAACGCCGGGCATAACTTTATCCGCGTAATTACTCGCGGGGAAACCGGGCCTCTTTGGACGGACCGGACCTTGCCTGGAAAATAATGACTCCGACAGGGAACAGTGTTGTTTCGACGAACACGTCCGGCGTTTTTTATGGTCCCGTAGCACGGTTGGTAGTGCATGTTCTTCCGTACCCGCCAACGACGGCTCGCCGCTTGTGCCGCGATCCAAGAATGGCCGTTACCGTTGAGCAAGGTCGCAGGTTCGATCCCTGCCGGGGCCAATATGGGTCAGTAGCTCAGATGGTTATGAGCGTCGGATTTCAAATCCGAAGGTCGTGGTCGTTAAATCGGCTCTATTGTAGCAGGCGTGTTATAATAGACGGTTCAAGTCCCACCTGACCCGGTATGACTGACAAACGAAATAGCAGGAGATAGATAATGTCAGGTGGATCGCCAAGACATCCTTGTTCTGACACAGGCAGGCTCGAAAGTGATATTCGACAAATCGAAAATGAATTAAGAAGGAAAGCAGATTCGCATGAAATATCTACGCTCAATAGCAATGTGGCTCGTTTGGAACGTTCCATTGAAGAAATTCGCTCCGTATGTGATGGGCTTCGCTCTCGGATCGAAACCTGTGAAGCAAGGATTGAAGAAATATTTGACGCACATTGCAACCTATAATGACTGACAAACGAAAAAGACAAGAGTTGCTTTTACCGACTGAAGATCGCTTCCAGATCGCCGCGTTCCACGTTCACCTCAAGATCAACAGGCGGGCAGGCGACAACCACCTCGAAGCGTTCGGCAAGGCAATCGCAGCAACGTCAGATGATGCAACCAGGCAAGCATTGAAACGAGACCCGCAGGCTATTGAGAGATGGGCTGCTGTAAAGAAGGAGCAAAACAAAAATGATTAAAACAAAAATGATTGAACCAAACCATCCAGTAGTTACGGGTCTTTTCTGTGTATTGGTTATGCCATTGCTTGTGTTAGGTTTTACTATCGCGTTGGTAGTATGCTTGATACAAGTTGGCATTAAAGCGTTTGATAGCTTTATAGAATGGTTGTAGGAGTAACCATGAAAAAAATCATCAGAGACATAATAACCGTAACAACAATCGCAATGCTCATGGTCGCATCGTATTTAGTCGGCACTGAAAGAGACACTTTTCTTCCCTCCAAGACGGACTCGGTGTCGCAAGATGCCGGGTCTGTTTATATCTCTACTGCCGAGCTTCAGCGTAAGCTGAATAAGCAATACCCGGAAGCAAAG
>SDBT01002388.1_pt1 | contig 33200 bp, 45 predicted proteins | sample 2277101 | NCBI WGS metagenome assembly SDBT01 (sample SAMN10404973, study PRJNA504765) | marine sediment metagenome | isolation source: marine sediment core GS10_PC15, 103 cmbsf | place: Arctic Ocean: Southern Knipovich Ridge | collected 2010
TTTACATTAACAAAAAAAAAAAAAAAACAAAAACATAAAAAAAAAAAAAAAAAAAAAAAAAAAAATACTAATTAATATATTATAATTATTATAATCTTTATAAAATTTATATCCTTGTTGATTGATAGGTCTGTATGGGTAAGAATGACATAAAAAAATGCACTAAATTAGTGAATATTATAAAAAAATTTCATGATAGAGATGAATCTATACATGAATTTGACCTTATTGATGAAGCAGGCATGGAGGTCAGTAGTTTCAATGCAATCAAGGCATACTTTTTGCACAGATTTGACGCACATATCATTTATGATAAAAAAACCAAAATGTATAGCATCCTAGTGGTGCCAGTAGAACAACAACAAAAGTTGGATGACCTCCTTGCTGGGAATTAGGCCTGAGGATTATGAACGAGAAAATAGAGTCACTCGACCTCGGAATGGCAGAATATCCTCTAAAATTCGCCAGCCAACTCAAACTAAAACCCCTAATCATAATTGTAGCCTATGCCCTAATGGACATGCTAGAAAATACCCTATCAGTGAAAAGGAAGTTAGATGGCTCTGCCCCAGTTGTGTACAAAGATGTCTCAATAAAAATAAAAAGGAGAAACCTCATTTTGTCAAAGGGAGTAAATTGATATGAGTACGAATGAGAAGCACAGATGTACTCTATGTGGAGTCACAGAAAAATGCAAAGAAGGCCTCTGTGATTTTAGAACGTCGTATGGTGCTCATGGTTACTGCATAGCCAAATTATCAGATAAAGAGAGAGTGAAATTTTATGAGGCTTTTCCTTGAAGGGTTTGTGTCATTCCTGTAACAGTTCAGGCATGGAGATTACTTTGGGCCTCACTGGGAAACCAATATGTGAAGTCTGTAAGAGGAGAGAATCTCAGCATGTCTAGCATAGCCTTCGAGATGGAGGGAACATGGGAAGAGTGCATACTAGATGACTGTAATAATATTTTCAAGAGGCATAAAGAGGGTCACAAATGCTACACTCTAGGTGATAAAATAGGAATTTGTCCCCTCTGCCTACACCAGAGAAAGAAGGAGAATGATACACTGCCTAAGAAAGAAGGAGACGTTAGTGAGTTTGTACACCATAAATCTAATGATGCCAAGCCTGAGGGCGATTCACTATGACTAGATGTTTAACATGTGGTAAAGGAGAACTTGCTGGAAGTCATGACTGGAAAACAGGATGGACTAAAATTCCTTGCGATGGTCATCCTAACGGACACAAATTTGTAATGAATAATTTACCTGATGATGAGAATGAATTTGGATTCAAAGATAAATTTGTAATGAATAGACACAGGAAAGAAAAACTTGGCTGACGAGGTACTCTGGAAGGATAAAAAGAAAAAGTCCAGCAACATGGAGCATGAGGGAACAACAATGGATGATTTCTAATGGGTAATGCAGGCAATCAAATTCGTAATAAGATGATTAATTCTCATCCCAAGACTGACAGAGCAAAGTTAGTGGGCCTGAGAAAGTTCCTTCGGGATGAGATTCCAGGAGTCATAGTACATCTAGAGCCTCACATGATGTTCACTAAAGGGGAAGACCAGTTTGTAGGCTGGGATGATTCACTGACTGAAGAAGAGGTTAAGACTTACACTACGCATCCACCAGACGTCATACTATACCTGCCCGATGGAGAGATGATGGTGCTCGAGTTAGATGGAGCCATTCATGATGAGAAGGTGGAGAAGACTAGGAAGAGAGACCTTCGTTGTATTCTAAATAATATTCTCTTTGTTGTTGTGAATGAGAGTGATTTGAAGTTTGAACTAGGCATAGCCAAATCTGCATTACTCCCACAAGAGGAAATCAATAAAGCATTTTTAGAGAAAATTAATCAGATAATTTCAAAGTCATCAACCCAACGTTTACCACCCATTCCTGAGAAATAGGCATAGTTGCTTACAGTGTATTTACCTGGAGGCATATCTACTGTTTTGCCACCCTTTCTTTCTTTCATCTCAAAGGTGATGGAGTTCTTTTCTGGGTTTTGTCGGCTACCAGTTTGTTCTATTTGGATTAATTTTTTGCCATAGAATGTTCGTTTGAAGAGTCGGCCTATAATGTAAACAGGTGAGCCCTTCACTGTAATGGTTAAATCTTGGCCAGCGTGTAAAGAGTTTCCTCTTACTCCTTGATGAAAGTTGGTGCTCCTACGTGAAGCCATTATGCAGCCTCCGTTTTTCTAAAGAAATTCTGTATAACAATTACAACAATAACAGTCATAGTTCCTATGACACCTGCAAAATCACCAATATATGTAAGCACATCTGCTGTAGCAGTAGTGTTCATGACTGCATGTCCAACTACAAATGCCCACATGGCACAATAAATGCCTACAACCATTAAAGCAATAATACCTTTAACTGATAAAACTGGAACTCTCACAATAGGGTCTGGCAATACCAACTCTAATCCAAGGGGATTAATTAACTTGTTGTTTGAAGGGACACGTTTAATTATAAGAATTATAATAATTATAAACATGACAAAAGTAATCAAACTATTTTTGCCCAATGAGTTCTATGAGGAAGTCCTTTACCAGTATGAAGGTAAAGATGGAGACCTTCGCAAATTAGTGCATAGTTTCTTAACACCTCTAGGCAAGCAGGGTAAAATGGTCAGATTGAATGGTTCTACACAAATTCGAGTCATGGAAAATGGAAAGCCAACTATGGTTGAAAAAGATGTGAGAGATTTAGACCTCGAGAAAACTGCTGTTAAATCAGATGGTGACTGGATTCCAACCAAAGTTACTAAAGAGGAGATAAAAGTCTACAATCTCACCATCAGTGACAGACTCCATGAGGACATAGTTGACTTTGGAAAAGTCTTTTGTGCTCGATTGAGCCTATACAATGAATCTCTATCTAAAGAAGAGAAAGCAGATAAAGAAAAAGTAGCAATATTGCCTGCCTGTTTGGAGCAAATCATCCAAGACAATGTGATTGGTCGTTTATCACAAGCAGTCGCTGCTAACATTGACAAGGATTATGACGAGGAATTTGCAGAACTAGAGAAGAAAATAGAAGATAAAAAATCCCCTAAAAGAAAAGGCTCCAAAAAGGAGTAATTCTTTTTTTATAATTATTATAAAGTTTATTATGTTAGGGTATTGTATTATAATTATGAAGTATGTAATCATGACGCTATTGGTTCTTTTGGCAACATTATTGCCCATGATACATGCTACTGGGGACGGAGAGTGTTTTCTAATTCTTCATTCAGCAGAGTTAGACTTGACAGATAGTCAGATGAATGACGCCTGTGAAGATATTGCTAAAACAGGAGAGGCCTACATTGAAGATTTTAGAGACAGAGGCTTGTTAATTAAATTTATAACATTAGGTGACACTGTGGCCATTCCATTAAGTGAAACTGGTCAGTCCTAAGGCCTCTAGAACTGTTGAGATTTGTGCTGTTGTAGGAGAGACACCGAGAACTTGTTTTGCTATGGCTGTGGCACCTTGATAAAATCCAAGTTTAACATCTGCAACTCCAGCGTCACCCTCTATGTATATTCCAGTATTGAGGGAATTATTGGAGACAACACCCAATCTCATTTGACCTTCGTTATTGGCTGCAGTGGCATCAACATCTAAGGCACTCATTCTAATAAATGCAAACTTTAACCAAGTAGAAGCACCAATACGTGCCTGTGCAAATATTTCCGAAATATCATCACCATCAGTTGGAATGTCATTCCTAGAAAGGAACATTTGATGTCCCTGAACACCACCTGCTGCTGCTGTATTGAACCTAACAGTATTGTCATCCATCAGCATCCAAGGTGCTGCTTGACCATCACCTATATGGAAAACCTCAGTGTCTGGGACTGCGCCTGTATTGAGGTCTATTTCTAACCCATTCCTTGTTGTGACAGACATGTCTCCAGGGTCACGCAAATTACTCTCAGCGTGTATTTCTAAATTAGAGACACTTGCATTTTCAAATTCTAATTTGGCTCCAGCAGTCATTACAATTCCATTTGTAGCATTATTGTAGGTGTTTATGCCTGTCCATGTTTGGGAATTTGCCAGCACAGCATCACCACCTCCAGCAATCATACTAGTTTCAGCCCCTGCTGAGTCCAAAAAGAATGGAGTGGTTACACCACCACCATTGTCTTTAAGGTAAATTAAACCGAAATTTGCTGCAGGGTTGGAAGGTGTGCCTGATAATTCATCTAATTCAATAAAGGCATCCCTGACTGCAAACTTGGTAGGAAGTATTTCAAGAATTTGTTTGTCTCCTGAAGCAGTAATTAAATTTAAAACCATTGAACCAATCTCACTTGCACTAACAGCAGATTCAATACCACCAATCCATGTGGCATAAGTAGTGAAATTTCCAGCATCATCCTCCCCATCAAAATGAATTGAGCCTAAAGCATCCGAAGCAGTTGGTGAAGGGTCATTACGATATAGGCGTAATGCTGCAGAGGTCGTATTGGCTGCACCTGAGTTTAAGATTAAATTGCTAGGGCCAAAGGTTGCAGTGTTAATGCTGTTAATATTAATGAAAAATAAATCGCTGGCTCCAGCAAAAGTCATACTCACATCAACAGTACCTGCAATGAAGGCTGCTCTTTCAGTCGCCCCTGATTCATCTCTTAGGCTTAACCTGTTAATTCCATAGACATCCAAGTCTTGATAGTCTGCACGAGTGGCCTGAATTTGGAATACATTACTACCATCCACAGTAGTAACAATGAGCCCACTGCCTGCATCAGTGACTGTAATATTGGAATCACCTTGGGAGATTGAATTACTACTACCACCTCCACCAATTAGACTCGTTTCCACACCTGCTGAATCCAAAAAGAATGGAGTAGTGGTGGCTGCAACATCTCGTAAATATATCAACCCTTGATTGGCTGCAGGGTTGGAAGGCAGTGAAATTTCATCCAGTAGGATTGATAAATTAGTAAGTTCCATCTCATCAAGAGTCAACCTCATTACTTGTTGCATGGAGCCTGAATCTTGCAATCTAAAACTAAGACGACCAATTTCAGCAGTAGTGGTTGGAGATTCAATACCACCAACAATGTCAGCATAAGTAGTGAAATTCCCAGCAGAATCATTCCCATCAAAATTAATGTCACCCAATGCATCAGTCACACCAGGAGATGGGTCATCACGGTATAGGGAGATGGCAGCAGAAACAGTGTTGGGGGTATTTGAATAGAAACGAGTGCGCAATAAATCAACACTTAATCCAATTTGGCTGTTAAAGTCAATCTCAAAAGTATCTGCATTATCAACGATATTCATTGTAAAATCATTCTGGTTTTGAGTGAACACTGTGCCTGTTGCTGCATCTACTGTATCTTCAAAACTTATGGATGTGACACCAAACAAGTCCAAATCTGCATAATCTACACGAGTGTTAGATATGGAATATTTCTGAATATTATTTAGAAAAACGGCAAATGTGGGCACTGCATCTATGACAATAGCATAAGTGTCGCCATCTCTAATCTCATTGGAGGCAGAAGCACTCCCGACTCCATTAATTACATCATAGGATGTAACAGTAGGAGTGTCAATAGCAGACATTTGGAATTTGTATTCATTGGTACCTGTATCGCCAAAGGCTGCAGGCAGGCCTGCTACAGTAAGAGCATTTCCATTCTCTTTGAATGTGATTGTTGGAGTGCCTGTGAAAATGGTCTCAATATCTAAGATAAATTGCATGGCTTTATTCTTGGCCAAATTAGTCAGGTCAATAATAAATTCAGTGATGGAGGCTGTGGCATCATCGAGTTGAAGTCGTTGGAATTGAGATTCTGCATTGTCTAGAGCCACTGTGATTGTTGCTACCGAACCTGCTATGCTGGTTTGAATATTGTCAGTCAAATCATTAATGTCATCCATCATAGGGTTTGCAGACTCTCGGACTTCAGCAGTAGTCTTGGCCAATATTCCAATTTGGTTGATACCACGAGTAAGAACTGGTGGAGGGCTTTGATACACAGAAGAGACAATTCTCTTCATGTCCCGTCTTTGTTTTTTCTGAATTGAGGCTGAATCAGGTAAGTGGTCTTTGTCTCCCATTATTCAATCACCTCAACTAATACTGCTTTTCTAATAAGGCCTGAGCCTTTAGGCACTGAGTAGTGGAGTTCTCGTGTAGCCAAGAGAACAGTGTTAGGGCCTGAGTCGGCATCGTTAATCATGTATGGGTCAGTTAAGATAACAGCATCTTCTAATTCTAAATCATTAATGCCTCCCTGTTCCACAGTAAATTGTCTGTATTGCCATTGGTCTATTTGATTTTGGGCATCAGCAAATCTTTGTAATTGCTCAATGTTTACAATATTTTGGTAGTCTTCAAACTGAGGGATGATTGTCCTCTCTCCTGAGAGAGCATTGGATGCAGAAATAGCCACAGGTGTCTTGGTAAAACCAAAGGCATCCACAGTTCCAATAAATCTAGTGTTGCCTGTCCCACCTAAGAAAGCATCAAAGATTCCTGGAACGATAACTTGCTCCCATAGATTAGGAGAATATCTACCAAATTCATCATAAGGAGTCTCACATTGGAAGCCTTGCATAATTACATTATCTTTGAAAAATTCTTCATGGACTTCAAGTTCAGCAACTAAGATATTTTCTAAGACATTATCTATGCCTAATGGAGTTCGACCTCTAAACACAGGAGACAAGTCACCAAATTCAATTTTAATTTGTTGGGTTTCTCCAAGGTGACGATACATAATTTTTGGAGATTTCCAGAGAGTGCCAAATTTATCCATGGCCCAGTAGGAGAAAGGTATATCTCCTGTGAGGGGAATACGTGTGCCACCTGCAGTAATATCAAATTGGAATAGAAATTCCACACCTGTGATTTCACTGAGGTCAGATGAGTCAGTATGTGTCCATCCTTCACGACCAGTCGTGGTATGTTGGATATTGAATAAATCAAAGTATCTATGACTGTTGAGTGTAGCGAAAGTGCCACCATAGAGTTCACCCACTTCTTCAGAAATTACATTGATTGTACTGAAAGGGAATGGACTAGGCCATACAAACCACCACCCCATGTTTGTATAGTTAGGCGTGGTGAATGTAGTGAAGACGCCTGCAACCATGTTTGTGATGATATTCTGAACTGCCTGACCAGTTACAACATTTTTAATGAGTTCAAACCACACATTCTTTTCAGTTCCTGTTTGCACTGACCTACCATATCCAAAAGTAATTTGAATGGCAGAATTGTCATTGTAGGCTGTGGCTGTTGGGTCGTCAAGAGGCTCTCCATCAGGTAAATTGGTGCCTACCAATCCAGTGACATTTGCTATAGATATTGGAGTGTGGAAACATTCATTGCCTAAGAAGGCATCTGCAATACTCCTCCATTGGAAATCTGTAGAGACCCCACTACCACCTCGTCTTCTATCACCACCTGGATAAATTCCGTTAGAGGCTGTGAATGGTATCTGCCATTCATAGATAATGGCTTCATCATAAACTGCACACTGGTCAAAGTCTTGTGCCTCACGTACTACAAACCATTCACCCTCGAATATACTTCCAGGAGTGAATATGAGGCTGTTGGGTTTAGTTCTAAACTCAGCCATGTTGCCAGAATAAGGAAGACCATTGGGGTCATTACCATTGAGTGGTGCCACCAAGGCTCCCAAGTTAGGGTCTACGAGAACTCTAAATCCTTCAAAGAATCCAAAATTAACACCAGTGCCATTAATGTCTTTCATGTAACCTTGCTGCCTAGCAGTAAGGCCTGCCCTCACTGTGTTAGTTCGGAATGTCACCCAGTTCCTATATGTTCCAATTTTAGCATCACCCACACCCTGAACATCATTAATGACCATATTGTGGTCAGGTACAGATATGGCTCCCAACGTATCAGGGTTAAAGAGAGCATCAGGATTTGCAAAACCATTCTTCCAGACTGTGGCCTTGTCAGCAGTGTAAGGAGAATATTGAATATTCCCCACATAATCCCCCACATCAATCGCAGTCCAATTTGCAGAAACTCCTGGCTCATCACCAGCAGTCGTGTCAGTATTGGCTTGCCATCGTTGTGACCAGCCTCCCACATTAGACTCCCAAGCAACATAACTGTCCTCAGGATAATCAAGGTCATCATCATACAATTTGATATTTCTATAAAATTCTAGTTTAGATAGGAATAGAGGATAGTTTTGGGGCTGCATGGATGTCTTAGCACGACCTCGTGCAACCGTGATAGTTCCACTGCTAGGTAATTCTATTTTATCAATTTTTCTAATAGGATGAGCATCGTTCTGGGCAAGAGTGACTGCAGCATTATTAGTGCCTTGAATGATTATTTTCATATTCATAAAGCCCAGATTGATGTCTGTAGGGAATGTATTGTAGTCATCCTCAAAGATGATGGCATATCTATTACCTCCACCACCTGCAGAGACTGGTAAATTAAGTTGATTGAGCACCACGAGTAGAGCATCAAAGCAATTATCAACCTGCGTAAAGTCCCAGATGTTAGGATTAAAGTCAGGAATGTCAGAAGATATGTCCAAGAGACTAGGCTGGAGAGTTCCGAGTTGGTTGTTGTAACCGCCACGAATTGCAGTCACCATATCTTTATGGGTGTTCTTTCTGAAGAAGCCTCCAAATGGCACACCAGCAAGATTTCGCTCTCGGCCCTCTAGTTCTATAGGTAAAAGATAAGATGAACCTAAAGCATTTTGAGACAAATCAGTCGTAATTTCAAATATTTTGTATTGAATTGTGACTCCATCATCTCCAATAATTCCAATTCTAATCCTATCGAACTGGGTCAGAAGTGGGGTGGCCCCTGAATTTGCCTCAGTGATAAAGTCTCCAAATTCAGAGTTTAAGGTAAATTTAGCAGTGGATATTTTGCCTGTAGATTGTAGCACAAAATCATCCAAGGAGACAACATGTGAAGAGATGTCAGTAAAGGTGGTGTTATTAATGATGTATTCTACACTGAAATTTCTAGTAACAACAGACATAAGGCATCAACTCAAATTAGGCAGGTCTATTGCCTTGCCTCCTAATTGTAAGAGCACTCGATAAAGTTGTCTTGATTTATAGTCTATAGGGTCGATTTGTTCATATTCTATGAGCCTATATCCAAGAGTTGCAGTAGGTGTGGTGATATCGAGTTGAGGATTGTCACCATTAATGAGGCCTAAGAATCCCCTCTTAAATTCACTGTCAGTGTTTTGTGTACCATACATACGGATTAAAGCAGTGAGAAAGTCTTGAGTTTGGGCACTTCCCCTATCTACAGAAAATTGAATCTCTACAAATGCACCTGCAGGGCCAGTATCAGGATGTACATCTATATCTGATTGCACGCCTGTGACATCTGTTCTCTTTTTGGCCCATCTTTTAGGAATACAATACTCTAATTTAATCTGAGCATCATTCTGAAATTTCTTGTTTGATGCCCCCTGAGCAAAGGTTGCTGAGCCTAATGATGTAGCAACCCATAATTTTAATACAAAAAATCCTTCACTCATAATCCATCAACATACCCGTACTGTGTATTATTACTTGTGTTTCTTATAGCCCTTGTGGAGTCCACGTCTACCAGATTGTTATTCACAAATCCAGGGTCAGATAAAATCAGCCCTCTGTCATCATTAGTGATAACCACATCCAAGCCAGTACTCCTTCGATACTGGAGTTCTCTGTCAAAGCCAGTCTGGGCTTCAGTTTCAAAGAATCTATGAAAATCTTGATTTAGTGGGCCACCTTTTACAGCAAGAGCCTTGGCCAATGTTCGTATAATTTCAGGAGTGCTTATGATGACTGCAATAATGGCTGCAGCCAGAGCACCATGTATGCCTGCTTTTCCCAAGATTCCCATGAGTTGGCCCTGAACCATATTAGTTGGATTTTTAGCAAACTTGGAAAGAGTCTGCAGTCCTTGTTTATCAGTAGTTTTAATAAATTCAGTTAGGCCCTCTATTGTTTCTTGGTCAAATTCATCACCACCAGCAGTTGTTGCCTGAGCCGTCTCTCCCTCACCAGACACTAGTTTAATTGGAAATGAAATAATTGCTATTTTTTGTCCCATACTCATGCCTCTAACACATCCTCGATAATTTTAGGCACCACTTCCTTTAAACGCTCGATTCCCAGCATCATGCCTATCTCCATGGCTAAGGTCTTTGGAACACCTCTTACAAATTGGGCATAAATCATTTCGCCTGTCGTTTTACTTTTCCATCTTAGAGGCCAATTTCCTTTAGAGCCATGGTCTGCAGTGCCATAGTTAAACCATAGGGCAAGAGGAGTATCTAGAGAGCCCCAAGTGTTAATAATGTCACCTTCATTGCTTCCTGTCCGAATAAACTCTATGCCTAGGATGAATCCCTCAGGGACATTGGCTGATTGGGCAACTCTCTTGACTTCAGGTATCATGTATTGATTCATAAGTGATTCCATATTCTCATCCAAAATTTCATTCACTATGCTTTCTGCAGCAATTTCTTGCTGACTAATTTGGAGGGCTTTAGATGTTAAAGGAATTGTCATTATGATATGGACAAATCACCCTGGATTCGCATAATGACACTCACTTCATATCTGCCTGCCTCTTGAGCAATATCTTCCATTCTTCTTAGAATGTAAGTTCCAGATTCAGTCCAGTCATCAGCCCCAACTCCAATGTTTGTGGCCACGAGGGTAAATGCTTCAGTGGGTAGAGCACCTCGAGTGGTGAGTTGTCTCATGGCTCTCCAATGTAAATACAAATCTTCAGAAAGTACACATTCTGCAGCGATTTCAATCAGTGAAAAGGAAGGAGTATCAATAGGGCCATCTCTAGGATTGCGTCTATCTATGATGGATTCATCAGTTAATCTACAATTATACAGTGTAATTACTTCACCACTGGCAGCGAGGGTTAATGTAACATTTTGTGCATTAACAACTTTACCATAGTCACCCAGAGTCATAGTCTATGGACTCCTCGGTGATACATAAACTTGTGCACGTACAACAACATTGCGAGCAACCATGCCTGTTGGTATATCACCTTTAAGTATATAAGGTATCTCATAGCGAGTGTGAGTTCTACAGAGTGGGGTTAGGGTTAAGTTTGCAGGGTCAGCCAGTCGTAAATTGTTAGCCAACGCATCCCTCATGGCTGCAGTAATAGTGTGAGTTTTTTGTTGAGCAGATGCTGCAGTTAATTTATTGTTAGTTATGGCCACACAGTAAATCTCCACTTCATATACTGAACCTCCCTCCACATTTCTGGTATCTCTACCTGCTTTTTCTAAGAATTTAATAGGCTGACCTGACTCAAAGACTAGAATGTATGGGATAACGCCAGATGGTGCAGACTGTTCAATGGGAGGCTTGTTGCGAATGACTTTAGTGATTAAGTTTGGCCCTGTAGTATCTGGAGGGAATAGAGTGGTGTTGGCCTCAAATATTGAGGCTATTCGTTCAATGTAGTCTTGAAGGTTTATGACTGGACTGCTCATCTACTATTCACCGAGTCTGGCTTGGTGACTTTAATATCAAAATTATACAGTGAAAAATCAGTGATGCCACTAATGACAGATTTAGTAACTGCAGTCCAGTCTCGTTGAGCAGTAGTAAACATTGATGCAGGTAGAGTATAGAGAACACCATTGGTGTCAGCCACGCCTACGATTGCTTCACTGCCTGTTTTATCTGCAGTTTCAGTCACGAGAGTATAAACACCTGTCCCTCCCCCATAGAGAGTTTCCCAAGCAGCGATAGTAATTACAACACCATTAACTCTAGGCTTGATGTATAATTTAACATCACTGGAGCCTTGTTTGATAATCAAGCAATAACCTCTCGATTAGGCATATCTAAAACCATTACAATAGGTGAAGAGGGCATGTCCAATTCTAGAACAGTAACACCATCAGTCATAGCAAATCCTGTTGACCATAAGTCTGGCTGTAAAGGTCTACTTCATTCTCATCAAATTTAGAACCAACTACAACTCTTTGGTTGACCTTTTGTGGCTGTGATTTCATAGTTTCAACGAGTAATTCTTTATCCATTTTCCAAAGTTTCTCTTTAGACTTGGCTGCAGGGCTTCCAGCATCTGCTTCTTTCTCATATTGAGCCCAGTGCATTGCCATAGTTTTTGCATAAGTGAATGATTCAGAAGATTTGGCAAGAGGAATTTGGTCATTAAATCTGTAGAGCGCAGTCTCAACTGTACGATTTGCATTGTTAACCCAGTCCTTATATTTTGTAACACTTGCACCTCCCAGTGCCTGAATTTCTGCATCAGTCGTTTCATAGTAGTTTAAAAATTCAGTTAAGGAAAGATAGGCACCAGCATTATATTCAGTGATTTTAAGGTTATCAGCAACTTTGCTGGAAGAATTGTTATTCTCGACACTCATGTCCTATGGGGTGCATCGTACTTATTAAAGAGTGTCATCCCTCAAAGAGGATTTTACACGGGATTCTACCTTTGTCAGGGTCATCATTATAATATTCCAGCACTCGTAATTTTTGATTATCAGGCAGTGTTGATTTTAATTGTCTTAATTTTTCTTTAGCAGTAGATATTTTAGTTGCTTTATTGCCATCAGGAAATTCAATAGTTTTGGATTTATTTACAATCCAATCAATTTCACCGTTCTCAGTCACTTTATCTAGAATTTCAACTATGATTTTCATTTCAGAATATTCACCATTTCGGATTTGCTATAAATAGTGACTCCATCATACATTTCAAATTCCACATAAGGTTTGTTCCACATACTCCATTTTTCCATAACTTATTTCTCATGTACTCACTTAAAATATTTTATGAATAAATCGGTAGGCCTGCACCACCATCATGTAATGAAGTTTGGTCTGCCTGAGATAATATTTTTTGCCACTCTGACCATTCATTAATATAAAAATTTCCAAATTTCGATGAATCGACTGCTCTTTTACCTACATCAACTGCAAATGTGGCATTACTATTTGATGGTGTGTTTGCTGTTTTGCTAAAATTTTCTGCGTTTGCATCATCACGTTCAAGTTTTAAATTTGCACTGCCCAAACTTTGGTCATAACTAATTGCGTAAAAATGCCATGTTGTTATGTCAGGAATGTAACTTGAGGTGGTTACTCCACTAATAATTACCTGTGAACCATTTGCAATAAGGACATGGATTTGTTGTGATGAATCATAAAAAATGACACATCCAATTTGAGTGTCAGTATTAATATTTCCAAAAATATATTCATCACCTACTGGTGTTGATGCTAATTTAAACCAAAATACTGAAGTCCATTTTGCAGATTGATTATGCCTATAATTGAAATTAGATAATGATGTGCCTACATCACCAAAATCATTTATCCCATCCAACAACCAAGCATTTCCAACAGGGGGTGAACCTGTTTCAGGTGTTCCACCAGTCATTGTAATATCAGCACCAGTTAATTTGGCTGCTGCCTGGCTTACATTGAGTATGGGAGAACTTGCTTCATCATATTTCCAATACCCAGCAAGGTCTGTATCATCAATATTTGCTCCACCTGCATTTAATGATGCAAGGAGGGCAACATCTGCAAAACTAAAACCACTGTATAATTTTGAGGATTTATGACTGTAGGCAATACCCCTTGCAATTTCCCTCAACAAACCATTACTAGTAGTAACTTTGTTTTTCTTAAAATCATCAATAGATGTACAAACTGCAAAATTGGGTTTTTTCTTTGAGAATAGTGCCTGAGATAATTGGACATTAATGCCATCATGGATTTGTTTTTCAGGCATGTATGAAGTTAATAGTTCATATTGGTTGGGTAATTCAGGAACATCTTTGAATTTAGTACAATTTTCATTGATAATTTGATTCCTTATATTAAATGGTACAAATAATGGTGACTGTTGTAATATTTGGTGCATTAACTAAATTCAGCATAAACTGCAAATACATCAGTTTCGGCTGTCCCCCTACAATATAATGATAGTACACCAAAGGTATTGGCTGTGACTGTAACTGTGGCATCACTTGGATTTGTTTTCCAACTTGTGTTGAATGTCAAAACTCTATCAGATGAATCACCAACAATAAAAATTTGAATGGATTTGCCTGCAGCCCTATTTGATGTTGTAAGTGTGGACAATACACCAGTTAATGTTAATTGATTTTTCTCATTACCATCAAAGTTAAAGGCTAAAGTTGCATTATAGGTGATAGTATTTTGTACATATTGAGTTGATTTTATTCCAGTGACTAAATTAGTGCCCATAGCCAAATTTTGAGATTGAGCACCTAATCCTGTAATTGCAGCAAAGACCCCAGAGGTTAATGCTGTGTTTGTAAGTTGTGCTCCACCTGCAGCATCTGCATGGTCGTGTGCAGCATTAGCGAATGAAGCAACAGTTGGAGTGACAATAGTTGGAGATGTGCCAAAAACTAATGCCCCTGAACCTGTCTCATCCGAAATAACTCCCAGTAATTGTAATGATGTAGTTGCAGCGAATACTGAAAGATTATCAGTTTGAACTGCTGCCACTCCTGTAACACCTGCTGGAGGGAGGCCTGTGGCATTTGTTAGTGTAAGGGCAGATGGTACACCTAATGCTGGTGTGACAAGTGTTGGACTTGTACCAAAAACTAATAATCCTGAGCCTGTTTCATCAGACATCACTCCAAGTAATTGGGCAGAAGTAGTGGCTGCAAAGAACCCGAGATTGTCTGTGCTTCTGCCAAGGGCTGCTGTGTCAGTCAAATCAGTAGAAGCGATTGTAAAAGTATTGGCTGCTGCAGTCATCACCTTATTTGTTAGGGTTTGGGCAAATGCCTCTGTAACCATAATATCATTACCAAGTAAAAGAGGCAGAGTGAGTGTTCTATTTGCTGCAATTCCAGGGGCACTTATTTGGAAAGTGGCTGTTGCTGCAGGGTTTTGTATGAAAAGTTGATTATCTGGAAAGATTTGAGCAAAGTCACCAAATGTGTTAGTTTGGTCAGTGTAAACAATAGCAGAGTTTAGGAGGGATTTACTGGTGGTGGTGATTTTTGTAGTAGTGAATGTTCCAGTTTGGGCATCAACAATTAGACCATCACTGCTATTAACTAAGGTGATGTCTGCATCAGGCATTGTAATCACTCTTACAGTTGCAGTAGTGAGCCCATCAACTTCAAATCTTAATTCTTTGGTGGGGTCTACGCTTCCCTCGACTATGGAAGTAGTATCAGCAAAGGGTGGTGCACCTGCTCCAGCAGCACCAAGGTCAATATTAGTTCCATTGATTCTGCCAAACATTGTGTTTGTAGATGAATTATACCACACATCCCCATCAACCTGAGTTGTAGGATTGCCTGCAATTCCACCAACATTAAGGCCTGATGTGCCTGCTAATAATCCAAGAAAGTTCTGTCTATCGCCTGCAGTGTAGGTGTTGGTAGTATTGAGATAGGCAATGTTTGCTGTATCTGATAATGCAGTTGTAGAAAGTAATGTCCCCCCACCAGCAGCATCTGCATGGTCGTGTGTGGCATTAGTAAATGAGGCAACAGTTGGCGTAACAATAGTTGGTGATGTTCCAAAGACCAATAGGCCCGACCCAGTTTCATCCGAGATTACACCTGCGAGTTCTGCAGAAGTTGTAGCAGCAAAGGCTGATAATTTATTCCCCAATAATGCAACAGTTCCAGTGGTTCCAGGCAAAGTAATTGTTGTTGTGCCTGCAATGGCTGCAGCGTTTAGTATAGTTGAACCAGATGTGGAACCAGCAAGAATGAATTTACCTACTGCACCACCAATAGTTCCAAAAGTTTTAGCACCAGTTACAGTTTGAACATCAGCAAGCACCATGTCACCTGAACCACCTGGAGTGGCCCAAACATTGTCCCCCCTTAAGAAAGTTGTACCTGAAGGACTGCCTGAGGCAGATAACATAGAAATATCAACTGAAGCAGCCTGAATTGTGGTTACACCAGCATTAGTTATTGCAATATCTCCAGACATTGTAACTGCAGTTGGGACAGCACTTCCATTACCAATCCACATATCACCATCTGCAATGTTGGGTAAATCATTTGTACGATTAAGAGAAACAATTTCAATAACACCCATAGAAGCATGAGAACGAAGGACTACACCCATATTTTGTATAAGATTTGCTCCAGTGGGTTTTACATTAGTTAATACTCCAGCAGTTGTTGAAACATAAATTGCATCGCCTGCAGTAAAGGAACTTGTATCAATACCTGACATTCTGCCTGAGATGCACACCTCTCCATCTGCATTATTTGCAACAGAACCATTGACAATCCCGATTGCAGGCATGGTACTCGCACTGTCTGCATTTGCTTTGGTTATTTCAGGAAGGTCTTGACCAACGTTATAGCCTGAAATGAATACAACATCACCTATGGATAATGATATTCCACTAGCATTTCTTGCTTGCATGTGTTGTGCATCTGAAAAAACGGTATTAGTGAAACTTGTAATTATTTTATTTGTTAATGTTTGTGCACCTGTTAGTGTAACAACTGTAGAATCTATTGCAAAAGTGTGAGTGGCACCAGCATCAACTAGGTCTAAGCCTGTGCCTGCAGCAATGATTTGTGCAGTAGTAGTGTCTCCATTAATGGAAGTGATTCCACTTGCTGCACCAATAAATGTGGCAAATTCCTCAGCAGTGATTCTGTAGTTTAGACCATCAACCCTTTGAATTGAAATAATATCAGCATTGACTAGAGGATTTCCATCTATTAATTGTCCATAGGTGGAAGTATTACGTGGCATTATGACTCCTCTGTACCAACAGAGTATTTATTGTTGAGGATGAGTAATTTCCCATTACCAGTAGTGAAATAGAATCCATTAAGGCCTATTTTTGGAAGTCTCCTCTTGAGCCATCCAGGAGTAGGAAATAACAATCCAATATCAGAGTGCTCAAGATTGCCATTAGCACGACTGTCAAAGTATAAACGTTGGTCAGTTACTGGAGAATTTTCGCTGTCTTGTGGAAAACTTTTGAATCTGTCCGATAGGGGGACAAATCCCCTCTGCGTCTTCGTTAAATTTAAAGGCTCGCTGATTACGTTCTTTTTATTTGACAAACAGAAATGAAAGAAAGGAAAAGATGGGAATAAAAATCCCGACTATCAGTTTTCGAGTACATCGCTTGGTGGTGCGATGAGTGCTCTTGCTGCCTCGATAGTTGTTATCTCTGCATCTGGAGAGGTTCCTTGGATTGTGACTTTGAAACCTGCTCTGTTTGTGTTGAAGATGGTGATATCGTTGTAATCTCTCCATGCTCCAGCGTCAGAGTTCTTCTCTGGTTTTGCCCAAGATTCTGTGACTTGTGGGCCTTCACCTGTAAAGGCATATCTTCCATTGAAGAAGTATATTCGGTCTTCTTGCATGAATGGACTGATTGCACATCTAATAGGACGTTTGAATCCTGGTAGATTTACAAGTCCCCAAGTCTCAATGTTGGCATAAGGTGCAAATCCTTTTGTGTAGAAGTTGGATTCGTATTTACCAAAGGTTTGAGGTGCGATGACACAACTATCAATCATCAAACGAGTGTCTTTCCAGTGAGTGCTGAACAATCCTTCAAGTTCTACTTTGGTGTTGTTCTGACTTGCTGGGAAACCTGCTGCGTTGGATGTAGATGGGTCTCCGATAGTGCCAAGACTAGGTAGTCCTGACAAGGCTAAGAGTGATTTTGCTTCTCGACCTTCTCTAAGTGCTCTGGCTGCAGCATCGGCATACAAGTTGTATGGGTCGATGGTTGCTCTCATTCTGTACTCCCTAGGAATTAAGAATGGAACTTCAGTTCTGAGTGCTTCAAAGAAGTGACTGTCAAAGTCAGGCTCTAAGTTCTGAACATCTTGTGCTGGTCTCAAGTTAAGCAAAGGTGCAATCCAATCAACTTCAGGCTGTTCTGCGTGGAGTTGTGGTAATGCTACTTTGGTGAATAACTCGTTTATCCAGTATTGTTCGTTTGGAACTCCGAGGACGTCTTGAATGAATGGTATCTGTGTAAGTGGGCCAACTTTACCTGCAGCACTTCCTTGTGTTCCTGGTGGAACTGAGGCATTCATTTGCTGTAGTTTGAGCATGGCTTGCATACCTTGTGCTGGGTTTTTACCACCTAAAGAGGCATAAAAGTCAGTCTTGGCTTTTTGTGCATTCATGGTGTTGAATAATTGCTCATTCAAATCAGCATTGTATTGCAATTTGTAAGATGCTTTGTGCATCTGTAATGATGCAGTTCTTACATATCCTGAATTTGCATCAGGTTTTATGCTAGCATCGGCTTCATAAGTAGCATATTTCTCGTTAGTGACCACTCTTTTGAGGGATGCTTTGAATACACTTGCGATGTGCATCTCTGCTCCATGATTGTCAAAGACAAAGTTGGATTGGTCGCCTTCAACTACAGCAGCGATATATGGGCTGTAGGTGAGGATTGTATTGTTTGAGTCTCCTAATCTACCCAATTTAATTCACTCCCATTTTAACTATAATGATGTCAGCAGTGGCTGCGTCATTATTGCCTGCTGAATCTGTAGATAGTCTTGAGAATCTTCCTACAACTTCACCTGCTGCCAAATCGGCTGCAACTGCTGCAATCATTCTCTGACCATCTGTGTGAAGTCTGACAAAACTGCCTGCTCGGATTACTCCTTGGGCTACTGCATAAACTTCACTTGGGGCTGCTAACACTTCAGCAGTAACTGCTAAGTCTGCAAGGCCTGTAGTGTCAATATCGACTCTAGATTGTACGAGTCCTCTTGCTGCTAAGTCTACACTATCATCGGCTGCACCTGCTTTCTTCCAACCCTCGGCTGGTGTTGAACTTCTGAGCATCCAATCACCTGCAAGAATTACTTCATCCCCTGCCATCTGTACTTGTTGGATGGATAGGAAGATGTTGTTAGGAATTTGTCCTGGTGTTGGCTCTCCCATTATGAGTGCATCTCCATTATTGCTTCTGTGCTAACTTTACTAAAGTCAACATTTGTGGAGTCTGCTGAAAAAATATCAGATTTGTCTGCGATTGCAGAACTTGCTTGGAAAGGTAACATTCCCATTTGGGCTGAGCCAGTTGGTTTAGTTCCTAATCCGATTGCTGCAATATATGGTTGTATTGTAGCATATTGTTGTTCCACTTCTTTCAAGGTGGCTGCTTCTAATTGTTTCTCTACTTTAGAGTAATTAGAAAAGTCCATGATTTTAGTGGCTTCTAGGATTTTTTGCATAAGTGGTAATTTCTTCATTACAATAGATGCAATGGCTGCTTCACGCTGAGGTTGTTTGTCTACATTTTCTTTAGGTGTGTCCTCTGCTTTTTTGGCTTTCTTGTCATGTTCGTCTTTCATGTCCATTGCTTTTTTCATTGCTTCTTTCTTTTTATCAGGGTCAGATTCACTTTCTGCTTTCTTGAAAGCATCTTTAACCTTCTCATGGTCATCATGCATAGCAGAGTGTTCTTTATCCTTTTTGTCCATTTCTTCCATGGCGTTCTTGAAAGAAGCGTCTAATTTTTTATCAGTATCATCTTTTTCTGCTGTTTTGGAGGCAGTAAGATTTTTCATTTCTATTAGTTCCTTTGAGACATTTGCTAGTTTAGCAACTGTTTCATCGTATGATGGTGCTTGGGTTGACATTCTGCTGACTCTACACAGGGCATGTATAAAAAGATGTTGATTATTGGGCGTTTGGACAGCCACATTGAGCAAGGATTGCAGCATCTACAGTCGTGGAATCAGATACGAATACATCCACATCTCTGGCCTTCATCCAATAGCCCCACTCTCCACCAAATTCAGGCCTTGAGGCATGATGAGCAAGCATACCAAATTCAGATTCTAATCTATTAACTGCAGCCTCTAATTTTCTGTTTAACTTAGTTTGAGTTAAAGGGGCCATTTTTTGTGCATCACTGCCAGGGAGATTCTCTGCACCAAATTCCTTCACTAACATTTTATGAACATCCAATTCAGGGATTCCCTTGTCTAGTAATTCGTGCTCCCTCTCTATGATTTTGTTAGTTTTAGTGGCATCTAGTTGTGTACACATGGTCATTACGACTGCAGACATTTGGCGTAATTTTGCACCACAAGACTGGCCACTACCAGTACAAGTGCCATGAATCTTAGCATCCACCTTGCCATAAGCAGGTTCACCTACGAGGGCCAAGTGTAATGCAATAAATCTAGATAACAGGTCAACCCCAGATTCCAAGGTTTCAAGACTGAGATTGCTTCTGGCCACGATGGCAGGGGAAACAAATTTGAGTTTGCCTGATTGGATTAGTTTGATAGTTTTAGGGTCTAAAACACGTACGATAACTGAGACCTCTTGTTTTTCCTCATCTAGGATATAATCTGTGATATATCCTTTGGCATAGATATTCTGAATGGAGAAGTGTGGGTGCCTGAGGTCTTCTTGGAGAACTAGTGGGACACCTACAACATCCCCAATATCCTGTTTAATTGCATCCCATGTGACTTGCCATTTATTTAAATTGACTTTAGTGTTGATAAAAAATACCTTGATGAAAAATCCTTGCCCGAGACCATTTAATTTTTCTAAAACCTCATATTCCTTAGTGGCTCCCTCGTAGTGTTTATGCTCAAACCCTTCTGCAAATAGAGAAACCTGCTGTTGTGCATTCATTGTGGCATCATCTCTATTGCACTGATTGCTTTAAGGATATTGCTTGTACGTCTGATTCCCCATGCGTGTTTAGCAGCCAGATATACCTCTTGGACTGCAGTGAAGGTCTGTTCAAACTCAGCATTGAATATTATGTCGTATGTACACCTGCAGTTAGGATGGACTGGAATAGCAGGGATAGGTTCGTTAGGGTCATATTCACCAGGCTCCAAGCCAGGGGAGTGATTTAGAGAATGTTCTTCGCAGAAGGGACATACACGAGAATCCATCTGAGTGACAAATCTTAATTTCTCTATTTGTCGCCTAACAAGATGGTCTTCAGGATTTCGCACAGGTAATGGTAGTGGGAAGAGTAGAATTGGAACTTGTCCGTCTTTTATTACGTTGAAAGTAGTGCTGCCCATAGGAGACAGATTCCTATTGTTAGACACACGTATGAGGTAATCATGCCCTTGTTTCATATTGTCCGTGCCAATAAGGATATCGAATTTCCAATCATTCTTACGCACAACCTCATTAGGCCATACAGTGTGTCCATCCTTCATGGATATGATATTCAGGTAGATTTTATTTACAGCGAGTGGTTGATTAGTGTCTCTGTCATAGAGGCGTGCAGAGAGTGTTAGTGGTTGGCCCTTGTTAATGGATTGAGGATTAGTTTGAACTAGGATGTATGGTCGTATGGCTCTCAACTGAACACCTTATGCTTAGTACCACAAATTTTGCACTTAGCCATAGAAGGACTCATCAGTTCTAAATTTTTAATGCAGCATTCACCCATCTAACTCACCTCGAATTTTTGTCCTTTGTCATTTTGGATGTTCATCTTAGGCGTACTGCTAGGCATCTGAGGTATATCTTCAGGGCCTTTTGTAGGGTCTATTTTCTGGGCCAAGTCATCCATTTCTAAGTGTTCAGCCTTGGCTTCAATAGTCCATGGGCCTGTAGCATTTTCTAGTATTATGAGGGATTGTGCTAATTCAGTTGGGCTCTCCAAGTTAAATTCATCCACAGTGGCAACAATGTCAAATTCTTTCAACACTTTACTAATTGCCTCATTTTGAGGAATAACAGTAGCAGCCATTCGTTCATAGTATTGAGTGGCAGCAGTTAGAATCCAACGTCTGTATTTCTTTATAGGGCCTTTAGTGAAGGTTTGAATACCAGTCTTGAGGGTGTCCCTGTTCAGGTCTTGCTCCCCAAATAAAAGGCCTTGAGGCATAGACACTTGGGACATCATGTATTGGATGAGGAATTTACACATCTCGATTAGTTCAGTTATTTTAGGGTCTAAGTCAATGTTTTCCACTCGGACATCCTTCTCAGGGTCATCTTCTAAGGATATGTTGATTCCATCTAGTTTAATGGCATTTAGAATGGCTTGGTGCTCTTGGGCTGCAGTTGTTGTGCCTTCTCCCTTTCTCTTGAAGAAGAGCCAGTACATGCCACTCCATCTAGTTTTAGCAATTAGTGGGAAATCAACTTCAATGATTCTTCGCAGTGAACGAGCAGAGCCCATCATTGACTGTAGAGCAGAGTAGCCATAATACATGGAGCCATAAACTGGATTGTTTGCATTCCATTCAACAAAAATCATCTGGTTAGGCCTTAGAATCCAATTAGAGTTGTAAACCTGTATGCCTAGTAATTTCCATGTCTGTGGGTCAACATGATTGAATCCCATATCTCGTGGGTGTAATATCTGGAAAACTTTAGGAATACCAACAAAGGTGTGTTCTTTACCATCAATCTCAAAAGACACTTCATTATCATCTTCATCCACATTAGGCACCATGGCACATCTGCCAAAGTTTAATCCCAAAGTACACAGTGAGGCCCATTTCTCCTGTAGTGGAGTGTCATAGGTGGATTGATTCTCAGAGGTTTGAACATAACGAGGGAGATATTGTACTGCTTTACTGTCATCAAATGTAGAGTATGGTTGAGGAGCCCCATCTTTAGATATGGAGGCATCAATTTGTTCAAAGACAGTTGTGACCCACTTGGCTGCTTTTAGGGCCTTGGTGAGTTCTTCATCAGATTTGTATTTGGATTTGTCCTTTGGTTGTAATTTAGGCTTAATTCCATTGGCTAGAGTAAAATAAACAATTACATCTAAAATTCTACCTGCAATGGTGTTGGCATAGTTATCTTGTAAAACTAAATAATCTTGATATTGGTATGGATTAAGCCAGTATCTAGGCCATAGAAAGACTCCACCAATTCCTTTTTGCTTAGCAGCAGTGTAATATCCCTTCATAGATGCTTTTAGTTTATTCTCTGGCAGCCAAGTACCAAATTCTGCTTGTTGAGCAGCAGTGAAAGCAGTAGGTTTTCCCACCATCATATTATTATCACTAAATTGAATATTCATGGGCTTCAGTTGCATCTTAGGAACATAGTTCTTGGGGACTTTTTCACCCATGTTACGCATGATGAATGGGTCATGCTTCAGGTCTCCACCATCAGTCATCTCGGCAAATTCAGAAATGGATATTCCACCTATGCCTCTAAGTTGTTCGAGAGACTTTGTAGTCTTCTCATCTACTTTGAAATGTTCAGCCCCTTCCGTCCTGTAAACTCTTTCTGCAAACTGGGCAGCCGTTTCCCCTTCTTTTACAATATATCGGGCTTTTCGGCCCTTTTTGGGGGTTTCTGTCTTAGACACTGGGTAATGTAGTGCATCCCTGTATTTATTGTTGGTGTTATTTACTGGCCACCAATGTATTCAATGGTGATTACTGTGCCCAGAGCCTGGTGCATAATTACCTCATTGACTTTGTAGTCCTTAGTTTCTATGATTTCAGTGATAATGCTCCAATTTACAGCAAACTGCATGGTGTTGACTCTCACACAGGTGTCCTCAATGGTGTAAGTCCATCCTGGGCGTCTGGCTGCGATAATCTTCTGCATCTTAACAAAGAAGGGATTATTCATAGTTTCTCCTCCAGTATTTCGGAGATGTCTTTACCTGTGGCTCTTTTGTATAATTTTTCCATGAAGCATTGTTGGTCAGTTTCAAATTGAGAAATAGCCAAACACTCTTGACGAGTTCTACACTCCCTATAACATTTCATCAATTCATTCACTATCTCGTGGTCTTGCAGAATTTGTGCTGCAAATAGTTTAAGATACTCCCTACCTACATTTTGAGATGGTGGCCAGACTTTAAGATAACAAGTTTTATCCCAAAGTTCGTGTATGGTGACACTGGTTTGAGTCAGTTTAATTCTATCAAACATCAAGAAACCACCCAATCTAGATTTAACAAATCGTTCTTCACTTTGTAGTCTCCTTCTTTACCAATTAGTGGAGGTTTGTCATCAGGGCCTTTACCGACTAAAAATCTCTCAGTCTGCACCATATCTTGTTGAATTTCAGAAGGAATTGGAGAAGGCTCTTCTGCAGGCTCATCCAAGACCATACCAAAAAGGTGGGCGATGCTCTCATCAGAATTAAAAACCATTATTCTTTTTTCTCCAAAATATAGGCACGTTCAGTATCAGATACAGCATTAGCCCCAAATACGGCTAAAAGCATTTGTTGCACCACCATCGCAGAACCTCCACTATGGTTTTGCATATCGAACAACTCTTTCATTTTAGTTGCAGATTGGTGACAATTTTCAAAATTTTCTTGTTTGTATGGCTTGTTGACTTCTTTCAAAAAACAACCTAAAGTATAGAGAGCCTTTCCACTTCTATCAGGTAATTCAGCCCACAATGATTTAACATTGCCAGTAATTCCAGTGTAAATTCCTTCACCCATACCATAGAGTAAAAGGTAGTATATTATAAACTTTATAATAATTATAATTAACCTAGTCCAGAGTGACGAATATCTGAATTACGTCAGTCAAGCCATTAGGCTCACCTGTAGCAAAGTGTCCAAATTGTCTGTTGAATACAGATTCAGTATGAACGATTGCAAGGATGGTAGTAACTGCTCCTGTAATATCATCAGTGTCTGGGTCAATGGCATGTTTCTGAGTTGAATATTTCAAGTCATCAGTTCCTGTCTCTACGATAGCACAGATGAGCACACCTAATGTTTTGCCACCATCTCTTACTAAGGGGACAAATACTGCTCCATGGAAAGTACAATTATCTTTAACAGTGATATTTGTCTCGATTGCTGCATCAGAATCTAATGTAATAGGAGTAACTGTGAAAATATTAGTTGTTGTAGTTGCTACTTGGGCCACTTGTATAGTGACATCTGCTTTTCCATTTCCTTTATTGGTTATTTTGGTGACTGTAATGTCCCCAATTAGTTCAGTTGCAATGGCTGCGACTTCTTTGGCTACTGCATAGGCATCAACTTCAAAAGTTTGATAGGAAAATGTGTTAGTAACCATGATGAACTCACACAGGGGAGATATTTAAGGATTATTAATTTTTGACTAGTCTGAACATATTGGAGGAACATTCTACACATTTGCCCTTGGCTCCATTCTTTCCACCTTTAGTCTTGGCAATAACTGGATTAACCATTATTCGTTTGGATTTACATTTCTGACAGTATGCCTCTAATAGGCCTGCTTTTTCTGCTTTTGATTTTTTCTTAGTTTCCTTCTTTGGTTTGGATAAAGGTGTTGGAGCATCAGGTGTCATATTATTAAGGATTGTAGGATTATCATCGCCACGTTTTACTTTTTGCTTTCTAAATTCTAGGCCACTGGTGTCTCTTGGGTCTAAAGGAGATTCTCTGTCTGGTTTTTGTAATGCTGCTAAAGTTCTAGATAATTGTGAATGTTTGTCTTGTAAAAGTCTGAGTCGGGCTTTGTCACGTTTGGTGCCCTTGTGGACTTCGGCTGTGATTTCAGCATCCATCCTTTGCATCTCGGCCATAACTTCACCTATATTCATGTCTAATTCTAGAAGGCCTTGTGTTATAAAGTTTGTTAAAAACGTGTGGTGGCATCAATGACGGTTGATGTCTGCTCCGTGTAGGTATTTGGACTGCTCTTATTTCCTATTCTAGCCACCGAGACTTGGAGTTAGAATTACAATGGTAATAAGATTTTATGATAGAATGTAGGAGTAATCGGCTTCAACTTCAGCATCACCTGTGCCTGTAAGTTTATCTGCAGTAATCTTAACATCACCCAATGGGCCTAGTTCTTCCTCGTTAATGTCTAATGGTCGAGTGAAATTGCCATTCTGCTCTATGGCTCTGTCTATTAGTCTCCAACTTTGGCCATAACTTCTCACCCATAATTGAACAAGAACAACGACTGCATTGGCTGCAGCAGAACCTACTGTGCCACCCCATTGATGGAATGTGAGTTTTCTATTAATTGGAACTCTAACATTAGTAATTTGGCTTTGGCCTTGTAATATTGGGATTGTGATTTGTAATGCACCTGCACTGGCAACTCTAACTGTGATTAGGCCTGCGTTGGCTCCACCTGAGCCCACTTCCAATACCACAGCACGGAAAACAATAGCAAATTGAGATGTAAAGGCCACAACATCTGTGCCATCTAGGAAAACAGTTTCTTCAACTTCTTCACCTAACAAATTTAAACCAATTACTGTGATTGAATGTGCTCCTGTACCTGCATCAGTTAATGTTGCACCTGAAGCAGTGATTGTTGAATCTATACTGGATATGTCTACAAGGTTTCCAATAGTTCCATCGACCTCTATTGTGACAACACCTAATGCTGAAGTTGCGACTACTTCTGCAGTTGGGACTGTTTTGTTATCATCATGTGTAGTATCACCATTTATTGCTGCAGCCAAAGATGCTGCTGCTAAAGTATCAGAAGTATCTATAGAAAATTCTGTAAAGTTTGCTGGCACGCCTGCGACAGCAGTGTATGTTACTCCATTAACTACGGCTAAATCTCCAGCAATAGCACTGACTAGAGTTAATGTTCCTCTTGCAATTCCTAGGTCACTAGTAGAACCTGACAGGGCCTCGATTGAGACATTAGCAGATTGATAAGCATAATCAGCATCCTCACTTCTTACCTCCACTTCAGTCGTTGATACGCCTATATTATATCCAAATTTACGATGAGAAGTCTGAGGGACTCGTGGTGCCACATCCAATCATCACAGTCGTGTTATTTAAACTTGTTATGGTAATGGCTCGTGACCACGTTTGTACCCATGCCACTTGCGATACTCATAGTCTGTTAAAGGGACATCACATCCACATTTGCAGGTTGGTTTCATACTTGAATTGATTAGTCATCGACTAAGAAGGTTTGGTTGAGAGAGGAATCAGATGTTATCCTATCCTTCGGGGTCTTGATATGCCTAGTGGCCACACGGAGCATACTACTTCCACATCTCAGAGCATTAACTTGGGATTGTTTCGATGCACTAATGTTTTGACCCCTTCAAGGACTGGAACTTACCCTGTACACTGTCATCAGGTTGTTAATCTAGAGTAATTCTAGATGAAGTTTAGGCGATAAACCAGTCTAGGTTGTTCTGCTGGTATTAGTTTACTCCACAACATAGGCACAACCACCGTGTAGAGGACTAGTGTGCATCACCTGTGCACCCAACATAACTAAGAAGGACTAGAACAAAAGGCTATCGTAGGCAGACTTGGTATTAACTTGGCCCAGTGTTCTTCCTGGAACAACTACCTTTTCCTCCTCTAATGACTGTTCAATGGTCTCCTCACCTGCAGAACGCCCTCCTATGCCTCTTCCTTCATAGCCAGAGATTCTAAGGAATTTCTCCTTGGTGATATATAGAGCACCCAAGAGAGACATAACTCCGTCGTCGTGTTGTGTGCCTTCTGCACCATATCTAAAGGAAGGGCCTCCAGTACCATCTGTCTTCTTCACCACAAAGGAGTCTAATTGTTGGATAATTTTCTTAATTTCAGGGGTTTGCTTCTCTTTTAGGGGGAAAGTGATGTCACCTGCCTGCCTCCAAGAGTTAGTCCATTTAATCATCTGGTGCTTGTCTAGAGTGATTGCCTTCTTGATAGTCTGCTCACTTGTGACTTTACCTGAGGTGTTAACGCCATACATATTGATGTGATACTCACGACGCATCTGCATGACTTCTCCTCTTCCAAAGTTATTCAATTCACAGCCTATAGTGTTAAAGTGGTTTCTTAAGTGTAATTTGGCAATATCATTTCTAATCTTAGCAAAGTCGACTCCATTGGCCTCATCTAGCAGCCAGTGCATTGCTCCATACACTTGGATTTTAGCAGTAGGAATGTGAGTCTTTAGAACTGTAAAGAAGTAATCATCAATACTTCCTCCAGGGTCGATAAAACCAGTTAGAACGTAGCCTCTCTGTTGTACCTCGATAGGCGTAGGGAATTGTGTTGGAAACTGGTCTTTCACGTATTGTAAATATTATAATAGAATAAAAGGGTGGTTATCCCCACTGAGCAGCCATGGCATCCGCTATACCTTGAAAAGTTCTAGACCTTGCAATACTAGTGCGTGGTGTCTCATACCAGCCTTTTGTGTATCTGTGACCATTTTTTGTTGTGATGTAGGTGTACTCAATAATATTAGTAGGCTTTAACTTTGGAAGATTCTTCAACCATAGACAGGTCTTCTTAGAGTGGTCATGGCCATAATGATAAGGCTGAATAATTTGGGTGTATTTGGGCAGATTGGCTGCTTTGTTAGGCACGGGGTTCTCAATGCAAATTTTAGGAATGTCTGCATTTAGGAGGGCCAAAAACAAACTGGTGTCTATTTCTCGACCCTCTTCCTTATTCAGGCGTGCTCGGTTCCTACAGATGAAGGTACAAATTGGGTGTGCTATCATTGCATCCCATCCTTTATCCAAATGGTTCAGCACATCATCTTGAATATGATACGGACTTGGAATCTCCGAGGAGAGTAAGTCACAAGACCAAGCGTCATGGCCTAATTTTCTAAATGCCTCTCTGACTCTACCAGTCATCTCACAAGCCACTAAAACTTTCAATTTAGTGTTCTCGTTAATTCATGACGGGTGGTTCTACAGTGATTAGTCATTTCTTCAAACACACTTGTCCAAAATATACATTCATCGCAGATGTATTTCATGGGTCTGACCTCGTCTTGTAGTTGATTTGCTTGGAGTGCTCTGCTATAATTTTTCTAAAGGCCATAGAGTAATTACCCTCGAATTGTGCTGCTGCCAAGGCAGAGATATACTCAATGTGTTCAGTCTCAAGAGTGACTGTGACTTGGAGTTTAGGCATCATCTAGTCCCTCAAAATGTAGTTGGCAGAAGTAATTGGTGTCTTCACTGTGCTTATCTTCTACAATCTTTCTTGCAGGCTCTCTACATACGATACATTCCATATCAGAGGCGTTGCTCTTGTTGTAGCACTGTTTGAGTCCTTCAAGGAGTTTTTGTTGTGATTTTTGGATTTCTTCAAATTCTTCTATAGTGGTCATTAGTTCAACAACCTCTCATCATCATAGTTGACGTAAATTTTTCTAATTTCGTCATAGTGAGTACCATTATCACAGTCATCACATTGTTCCCATTCTCGGTCTGCTTCTTTTTCACATTCGCAGTCACAGGAGCACATTAATTGGCCACATCCACTAATTGAGTCTCACTGTACACTTTTTGCACAGTGGTGTTGCCATAAATTGATTTTTTAGCGTAAGCATTTGCTCTCTCTTCAGAGTAAAAAACGAGTCTTGCTTTGCCATCAGTTACTAAAACATAGAGTGTTTCAGTTTTTGTTGTAAGTGTTTTCATACTTAGGGTAAGTTAGTTTAAGTATTAAGTATTACTAATATCACATAAGAACTACTTTTTGGTTGGTTTAGGCAGTGTGCCAGATACTTTTTTCTTTAGAATCCTCTTGTATTCAGCAGAGTCCTTCTGGCCCAGTGCTTCCAAGTGCTTCAAGTAATCCTTAGTATGTGCTGCATCCATGATTATTGATTGATGTAGTTATTAATTAAGATTGTAGAGATGAAACTCAGTAGTAACGCCCGAGTTTCTCAAGAGCCTCTACGCCCATAAAGCATACCTTCAAGAGCAGTTTGCTGTGAACTGGAATATCCTCTGCCTGAATGTTACTCCAATATTCTATAAACTAGTAGATTATAAACTTTATAATAATTATAATTAATATCCTATGTCGAGTTTGGCTCCACAGCCTGGACATGTCTCCCAAGAGAGTTGTACAAAGTGCTTACATTTTTTACACTGTAGAGTCATCTTTTCCTCTTGCAGACTCGTTGGCCACAATTCTTACAGTGTTTGCATACAGGCATTTCCCTCAGTAGAAGGTGTCCCCAGCAACACCAACAATGACATTTAGCACAGTCTCTTTGATTTTTACATTCGAAGGTCATAGTTTACCCCACTGAGCAGCCATTGCTTTTGCTATGCCTGTGAATGTTCTGCTTCGTTCCCTCCAACGATTAGGAGAAGGAGCCATGTGATGTATTCTAGCCTCTCGACCATCTACAATATCTGTAGGCTGTAGTTTTGGCAATCCTTTGAGCCATAAACAAGTGGCCTTAGTCTCCCCATGTCCAAACTGCCATGGCTGAATAATTTGTGTGGGCTTTCTTATTCGTGAAGAGATAATAGATATTGGATTTTCTAATGCTATTTTCTTAATTGGGGCTGTCAATAATAATGATACAAAGTCCAAGGCTAGTTTTTGTTCAGGTAATTTGTCTTTAAACCAACGAGCACCACTGACTGCTAAATGAGTGCATGGAGGATGTGCTATCATCAAGTCCCAAGACTCATCCATAAATTCCACAACATTACCCTGCAGGTGTTTTCCAGGTATCTCACTTTCGAGATAGTCACAAGACCAAGCATTGTGCCCAAGTTTATTGAACTCTTCCCTCACTATGCCTGAAAATTCACACGCTATTAGTACATTCATAATTAAGCCTAGTGAGTCAAGGATAAATCTATATCTTGTTCTTCATGGTGTCCATCATCCCAGTCTCGGTCATCTTCAAATTTATCAATCTGGGCCCTCAAATCAAGTGGGGAGAAGTCTTCTTCAGCAAAGTCACCAATGGCTCTGGAATTAGTGGCGATAAACATGTTATCTAACTCTTGGTCATACTCAGGTCTAAAGGTGATTGAGTCTCGAATGATACTGTTAATGTCTAGAATAGGAATAGGCACACGCATTAGTTCTGCAATCGGGATTAATCTGCCATCATGATAAAATACTCTAACTCCCTGCTTCTCATAGGTCTGGTACCAACTGCGATATTCTGGGTCAGTCTTGTATAAGGCTGCTAGTTGCTTCCTCATAGCAATCATATCTGTAGGTGTAATGTCTCCTTTCTCAGCAATGTGCTTTTGTAAATCCTCTATGAGTGGCACTGGCAAGCCTACTATCTCTCTCCAGTTGGTGACATTCTTGTAAAAGTCTGACTTGGCAGTCTCATCCCACACCAAGTTATAATAGAAACCTCTCTTCTGTCTAGGTGTTGTCGAGTGGATAACATGACATTGGGTCTTCGTATGAACAGCCTGACTCGAGTTATACACAGGCATATCATCTACCATGTCCCAGTGGGCCACTTCTTCCAGTACAATATCTCCTACGTTCTCCCAGCCTCGAATAGCATCTGCTGTTGCTGAGGTGAGTACAATTCTGCCCCCTCGTTTAAAGGTGAACTCCATTGGCCTCTGACTTGTGGGGATTCTATCATAAACTTGGGGTATTTTGTCACAAATGGCCTTTATTCGGGTGCTTATCTCCACTGTTAATTTACCTGATGTTCCTGGAACAATGACACATTTGCGATTAGGTGTGATGTTTAACACAGCATATTTGAATATCATCCAACGTATAGTTAGAATCTCTGTAGTGCCTGAACCTCTGCATTTGTTCTCTGAATACTTTTTGTGCTTCTCATAGTTCTCAATTTGTCTCTTATTCGTAGGAGTGAGTGGCACTGGTATTTCTTCAGGCTGCTTGTCATCTCCTTCCCACTTTCTAGTTGGTAGGCCCACTCTATGATTGAAGCAACAATTTGGATAATGTGCCTGTATCTCCTTCCTGTCCTTTTTGTTCTTTATCCACTCACAATAGAATATCTTGGGGATTCCAATTTCATTCATGCCTGTGATGTAATTGTGTACAGCATTTTTCCCCCCAAAGAATGTCTCTGAAAAGTTCTTGAATGTCTTACTGCTTAGTCTCATATTTTCGTCTCCTTAGTGAATAAGTCAACTTACATTCAAAAGACAGACTTGCCCACCAGTCATCAACGTGTTGGTCTTTAGGATAGTGTTGTAGAGTGCTCAATTCTTAATCATCTTCTCCTTGGACATCTTAAGGGCCTGCTCATTTAAAATTGCCTGCACGACTGGAGTTGCTGCCAGCATATCATCTCTAGTTTTAATTAAATCTGATAAAGTCTTCATCATCATGGCCAGTGCTGAGGGGTCATGGTTCTCATTTAGGATTAAGTCTGGTTTCTCTGGACTCCCTTTATTTACATACACATTTGTGGACTGTAATTGTTGAATCTCTGACATTGTGGTTTTAATTAATTCATCTAACTGCTCGATAGATTGCTTGTGCGTATTCTCCATGGCCACTAGTGCCTGTTCTCGATACCAGTTAGATTTTCCCTCCTCGGAGTTAAATTCTGCTTTAAGTTCATAGTAATGACTGTGGCTTAATTCTTCGTCACGTTGTTTAAAATAAGCAATAGTTTGTGCCTCACCATATCCCCAGACTAGGCAGTAACGGAGCATTTCCAATTTCATCTTCTTTCTCATGGTTGCTTTGTTATCACGCTTAGGTCGTGGGCCTAAATCTTTCCCTCTAGTCAATATGTTTTACCTCTACAAGAATCATGAATAATAGTATTTTCCATATCATAAACTTTATAAAGTTTATAATATATTAACTTGTTGTATGAAAAAGATATTCACCTATGATGATTTGCCACCTAAAAAGATGGGAATGATTGTACAGAGATGTGATGATGAAGTTATACTAAAATATTTGAATGAGGTTGCAAAGAACTCCAGTCTATTGGTCAGCATAGAAGAAAGGACTGTTATTGATGAGGAAAAGAAAGGAGCCCCTAAGACATCAATTACATTCACATTGCTAGTAAGGAGGCCCGAATAATGGCTCAATGTAAAGCAGAATATCATAGTCTAAGTGGTAAAGATACTCTGGCATTTGGTAGTCATACTCTATTTTGTACCTTAGAGGAGTTGCATACTGGTGTTCATGAGTATTATGGTGGTCGTATGAATATTGTTGATTGTAGAATTAGTTGTAGATGTTTGAGGTGTAGAGATGCCTGAGACTCATTCATTTGGTGGTTATTTGTTCAGGTGTAAATGTTACAAGTGTGCAGATATTACTGAGAATTTTCATTTAAAATCTGAAGAAGAGGCCATCAAACTAGGCTATCAGGCTGGGACACAGGAGTTCTAATGCCTAAGTGTATTTGTGGGTATAATGGGTCTGCTTGTGGTGGCAAGAATGGTTGTGACTGGGAGACACCTCATTGTTCTGAATGTGGGAGAGAGTTCTAATGCCTTTCACTGAGAGACCACTGCAGTCTGTTACTTGGGATGATATTGAAGGA
>SDBT01002389.1_pt1 | contig 33188 bp, 42 predicted proteins | sample 2277101 | NCBI WGS metagenome assembly SDBT01 (sample SAMN10404973, study PRJNA504765) | marine sediment metagenome | isolation source: marine sediment core GS10_PC15, 103 cmbsf | place: Arctic Ocean: Southern Knipovich Ridge | collected 2010
ACCCATAACTCAGGTTTAGTTTTAACACTTCCTCAAGTCAATGACACATCAAGTGACCACCAATATATCTTTGGAGTAAGTGAACTTACGGCAGATAGAACGATAACTCTTCCTCTTTTAACTGGGGATGATGATTTTGTTCTTGAAGACCATACACAGACTCTTACCAACAAAAGAGTGACCAAGAGGGTAACTACAATTACAAGTAATGCTACCCCAACTATTAATACGGATGATTGTGATGTAGTTACTATTACGGCTTTAGCAACAGCAATAACTTCAATGACAACTAATTTGTCAGGTACGGAAACTAATTTCCAAACACTTATCTTCAGGATTTTAGATGATGGAACGGCAAGGGCGATAACTTGGGGTGATAGTTTTCAGGCCATGGGTGTTGCTTTACCAACAACAACAACAATAAGTAAAGTCCTTACAGTTGGATTTATTTATGACACGGTTGACTCCAAATGGGGATGTGTAGCATCAGTAGAGGAAGCTTAAAATGTTTAGTAAATATAAACAAGAAGTCCTGTCTCTTGCCAATACTAGGTCAGGCAAGTATCTTTTGACTAAGTTAGGACAAAAACTAGAGTTTCCTGTTATTGATATTGGCAAAGATTACTTCACCGAACACATAGAAAATGACATACATCGTTCAACCTTCTTTTCTCACACTCCAATAAAGGATTTATTCTTGCCGATATTAACCAAAATGGATATAGCAAAAGAATACGGTCAAGATGCCTTTCTCCACCACTCTGACCTTGAGAGAAGTAATAAATACTCAACAGTATATTTGACAGAAAGTACCTTTAATCCTGATGCACACACAGAAAGCACAAGTGTAGATGGTAGTGTGTTTAGAAGATCAGTAGATGAAATTTGGGGTACTATTCGGGCAGGAGACGGAACAGGTGGAGACGGTGATTCGGGTGTTGCGGGCTGGACTTTTCGTATTTCGGCTTCTACAACTACAGACCAGTGGTCGGGGTTAGATAGGGGAATTTTTCTTTTTGACACCAGCTCCCTACCAGATACAGCACAAATAAATAGTGCCACTTGTGAGCATTATTACATTACTCCGCCGTCGGCTGGAGACACCTTTGCTCAAAAAGTAGGTTTAGTTTCAAGTTCTCCTGCAAGTAATACAGCACTAGAAAACGCAGATTTTGACCTAGCCAATTGGGGAAGTACGAGATATGCTACGGACATTGACTACACAACAATTCACGCTGCTCTGGACCAATACCACGCATTTACTCTTAATAATGATGGTTTAGCTTTTATTTCTAAAACTGGTATAACAAAATTTGGAACTAGGTCTGATGACGATATTGATAATAATGTACCTACGGGTTGGTCAAGTGGAGTAATTGATGGAGGGCGTATTAATATGGCAGATGGAGTAAATGACCCTAAACTTGTGGTTACTTACAGTGTACCAGGGTTCCTTACAATATTATGATAAAAAAACGACCTAGTTGCAATTGTTAAAATAAGCTGATACAAATTAATTATGCCAGCAATCCAAACACCACAAGGACCCCCACAGCTTCCTTCCCTACCTCAGGGTGGAGCACAGGCACCCCAAATAGGTGGAAATGGTTTCAATCCTGACCAAAACCCTTTCGAATCAATTCTTAATCAACCACCATCTTCTCCTGTTTCTCCCACCGCCCCTGTGTCACCAGAAGAATTACCTACAGAATTACAACCAGGAGAAACTGGAGATAATTCAAAACCATTACTTTCAGCAATTCATAATCTTCATAACTATATTTCTTTATCCACAAGCGATGCGGCAGAGATTCGTGTTGTTAGAAACTTAATTAGTGCTTTAACTCAGTTGCTTCTGGCAGATCAAGACAGAAGTTTAAGAGGAGAAAATGAGCCACCTCCAGAAGTCCCTGAAGCACCTGCTGCCCCTAAACCAGCAGCTCCAGCGGCTCCAGTAGCTCCAGCAGGACCAACTGCATGATACATCCCGTAAAAAAAGTATATATAACCCAGGATTGGGGAGTGGACTATCAAACTTATGTTCGTTTTGGTTTAAAAGGACATAATGGTATTGACTACAGACTATATGATAAAGATGGAAATAAGGCTACCAAAGCTGAAGTTTTTGACCCACATGGAGGTAAAGTTATCGAGATAGGTGATGATGCAGATGGTTATGGCAAATATATCAAGATAGAAAATGACAAAGAAGGCTCTATTCTTGCACACCTTGATAGCTTTGTTGTAAATGTTGGTGATGAAACAAAAGAAGGTCAGCTAATTGCAATTGCGAACAACACAGGATTTTCTACGGCGGCGCATCTCCACTGGGGATATTACCCTAAGCCAAGAATAAGAACAAATGGTTATTCAGGAACCATTAATCAAGCATCTTTGTTAAGTCAAGAAGGAACTCCAACTCCCGATGGCCAATTTGTGTCAACCACAAAACAGGTTGTTACAGACATTCTCCTTGGAATGAAAGGGCAAACAAGCGAGGATGAAATAAATGGATGGGTTGAGAAATTTGATAACCCAAAACAGATGACAGAAGAAATTACGAATAATGATGAAGCTTTTCGTTTATCTGTCGCACAGCCATATATAGAGGAATGTGCAGCTAATTCAAAGAAGGCTTTAGAAGAACAAAAGAAGGATATGCAAAATGCCGTAAACACGGCAATAAAAGAAAATAATGATAATTGGCAGACAAAGATGGATACTGCTAATCAGGACTTGAAAGATTGTCAAGCCAAAAAAGTGGAAGATTACGACTGGAAAGAACTATTGATAAGGGCAATTAAGAAATTTCCTAATTAACTAATTAAGACTTGACAAGCCTTTAGTTGGTTTGTTTTACTGTAAAGACGACTCAATAATCGAGCAACGATGTGAGCCGACCATTGTTATTAACGGTCGGTTTTTTTATTGAATAAACATGGACCCATTTGCAGCATTAAGCCAAGTAGCCAAAGAAGCTCTGTTTGACTCTATACAGAAGAATAGGGCATTGATTACAGACCCAACGGCCCCTAAAACTATCTTGCTAGATAGTGGTTTTGGTACGGAAAATGCAGGAGCTATAACACTTAATAGGCAGGCAGGAGTAATTACAACACAGTTCTTAACCCTCGCGGCAGGGTCTTCTTACACAGTAACTCTTACAAATTCTCTAATTGCTGCTAACTCCGTTCTTCTTGCTTCTGTTGGAAATTTCACAAACACTACTGGAACTCCAGTTATGACTACGGTTACACCAGCAGATGGTACTGCAACCATTATAATCAAAAATGACCACGCAAGTGCCTCATTTAATGGAAGATTACTTATTAATTATGCTGCCATTGGAACAACTATTTCTTCCCCTTCACCTTCGGCTTCCTTGAGCCCATCGGCTTCTGAAAGTCCTTCAGCTTCTCTATCGCCATCAGCTAGTGAAAGTGCCTCTTTGAGTCCATCGGCATCATTAAGCCCTTCAGCTAGTGGCTCTGCATCTTTGAGCCCATCAGCTAGTGGTTCAGCCTCTCTAAGCCCATCTGCATCGCTTTCACCTTCAGCTAGTGGAAGTGCATCAATAAGCCCATCGGCTTCGCTTTCACCTTCAGCTAGTGGTTCTGCCTCTTTGAGCCCATCTGCATCTCTAAGCCCATCAGGTAGCGGAAGCCCTAGTGGTTCAGCCTCCCTAAGCCCATCAGCTAGTGGAAGTGCTTCTCTAAGCCCATCGGCCTCTCTAAGTCCGTCAGCTAGCGGAAGTGCCTCTCTAAGTCCATCGGCTTCTTTGAGCCCATCAGCTAGTGGAAGTGCATCCTTGAGCCCATCAGCATCTCTAAGTCCATCTGGCTCTCTAAGTCCATCGGCCTCTCTAAGTCCGTCAGCTAGTGGAAGTGCTTCTGGCTCAGCATCTCTATCACCATCGGCTAGTGGAAGTGCTTCAGGCTCAGCTTCTCTAAGTCCATCAGCTAGTGGAAGTGCATCTTTGAGCCCATCAGGCTCTCTAAGTCCATCGGCTTCTCTAAGCCCATCAGCTAGTGGAAGTGCATCTTTATCACCATCAGCTAGTGGAAGTGCATCTCTATCACCATCAGCTAGCGCAAGTGCCTCTGGTTCAGCATCTCTAAGTCCGTCAGCATCGCTAAGCCCATCGGCTAGCCCAAGTTTGTCGGCATAATAATATGGCAAGTATAAAAGACCAAGTAAATGCATTAGGAGATTTGTTTTATCAGAATCTCCAACAAAAAGTTGATACAAACCCTAACCTAAAACAAGAGGTATTTGGTGGAGGAGTTGGTGGAACAATTGCTGGTGTAGGGGCTGGATTTAATTTACCTGAGTTTAAAATTTCTGAAGCATTTGCTTCAGGGCCAGGGCCAGGGCAGGTTTTACCTGCATCTACAGGAGACAATGCCCCAACCACTGGTGGAGACTCCGCTTCTATTTCAGGACGTGGTGCCACAGATGCTTCTTCTACTGTCCTTGGTGGAAATAACCAGGGAGTAGGTTCTTATCCTGCAGACAAATATATTGGATGGGACCCGACAGCTGCACAAGCTGACTGGGAAGCAAAAGGAGGAGGAGCTGATGGTGGAGGTGGAGGCATTGAGGAATACCTTAATGCCATATTTAACCCAGGAATGACAGCCCTTCAAGGTTTTGAAGACGTACTAAGAACAGGGCAAACAGACGACATTTCTAATCTTGAGTCAGATTTAGCCAGAGGAGTAGAGAGGGTTGGAACAGAAGGAGAAGGATTACTATCATCCTTAGGAGAACAACGTAGACAAGTAGGAGAAACAACAAGGAGTGCATACGCTGACGCAACAAGAACATTTAATAATCTTATACAACAGGGTCTGTCCAGGTTTGGGGCAGGCTCCTCGGCAGGTCCTGCTGTACAGGAATTAGTGAACCAAGAGTTCCTTAGAAGTCGTGGAAAAATGGGACAGCAAGAAGTAACCAGCCAAACACAGTTGGCGTTGGAAGAAACTAAAATAAATCAATATATTACTCAAAAAAAGGAAGACCTTGAGGAATGGAAGGCTGATGCTGTTCGAACAGTTAAACAAAATTTTGATAGAGCTTTGGCTGATATTAATGCTCAAAGAGGGCAACTTGAGTCAGATAAGGCTAGTTCTAGGCTTGCAGCGCTTCAGGACGTTAGAGCAAATGCGCAGGCAATTACAGATGCCGACAGACAATACAGGGTACAATTAGTTCAGATAGCCGTTGACCAAATGCAAGAGGTATCTGGTAGAGCATTTACTCCAGCAGAAATTGCTGAGGTTCATAATCAAATGTTTGGCCAACAGCTTGCAGGATTCGGACAAAGCACAGCTCCTTCATCTCTAAATCTAAACCCGTCCGTGCTTGGCAGAAGAGACGATACTGAAGAGGATAGAATACTCGGTTAAACGTGATAACATTATGGTATGGCAAGAAATAACAAATCCGCATTCGAAGAAGCCCTTGGCTTCTTAGGGGGTCTCGCTTCTGGCGCTAAAGGCGCTCTTTCTGGTGTCTCCAATTTCACTTCTGATTATGATTCTTGGCTAAAAAACCGTGAGGAAGAAGAGCGTAAGGCAAAGGCAAAAAGAAAAGCTTTTGTCAGTGATGCGGTAGATTATTTTAAGCCAGAAAAAGCAGCTGATCGGTCGAACTTCTGGAAAACTCCTGCTGCTAAAAACTTAGCAAGAATTCAACAAGATATTTCTGGGGCTGGTAGGGCCATTACTCAAAATGCCCGCGATTTTTCAAACTTAGCCAAATCCACTTCAACATATTTTGACCCCAAGCAGGCAACGATAGGTGCAAACTTCTGGAAAACACCAGCCGCCAACACATTGGCAAAAACGCAGCTGGGGCTAGAAGCTTTTCCAAAAACTCTTACAAATGTTGGATTAAAACAGGCTACTGGGGGTACTGGATTAATGACTTCTTTGTTATTAAATAGAGCGGCAAAATCATATCGCCAACCAAAATTAGAACTGTCTTTGGCTGGACCACTAGGAACAATAGCTAAATTCTTAATGCCAAGAAAATGGAGAGAAGATATTGCCTTTTTCTTAGAAGATAAATCAAGCAAAATTAAAGATAGCGCTCTTAATGATTTTTCTGAAGCTGAACAATATATAAGGGAAAATCCAGCGTCAGTCAATTTTGAGGAAATGGAATTGCTTGAAAAAGTAGCTGAACCAGAGTGGTGGAGCCAATCGATTGGAGCCAATGCCCCAAATACTATTGCAAGCGCGGGACTTTCTTTAGGAGCTGGTTTTGCGACGGGGAATCCTTTGGTTGCAATTTTAACGGCGTATGGAGCAAGTTATATGATGGAAGGTGGAGGTCTTTACTATGATGCACTAGAATCTGGTGCGCCAGAGGAAGAAGCCCAGAAGATAGCAATAACTGGAGCACCAATAATTGCGCTTCTTGATTTTATTGTTCCTGGAAAATGGGGAGAAACAGCCGCAGCTAGAAAAACATTAACAAAACTAGGGACGAAAGATTTTGTTAAATTGGTTATGACATATGGAGGAATTGAGGCTGTTACAGAAAGTGGCCAGGAGTTTATTCTTAATACCTTAGCTAAATATGGGCTTCCCTTCCAAGGAATTCAAGGCTATGACCCTATGCGCCCACTTTCAGCAAATGTCCTTGAGGCTGGAGTACAAGCTTTCCCGCTGGGCTTTGGTGGAACTACTGTTACAACTGTTTTGTCTGGAAGACAGGGAAAGGTGCCTGTTACAGAGCAACCAACCCCCGTCATAAGCCAAGAATTTGCACAGGAAGTTTATGATGAGATTGTTAAAAAAGGTGGAATAACAATTAGTCTTCAAGGAAAACAACCGAAACAAGGATTTTCTTACGCTCCATCAAAAGAGACACAGTTTACGAGAGATTCGAAAGAGTTTACAACCCAAGATATTCTTGATTATGTTGATAACAACTATGAATCACTATCTGCTCCAGGTAACAATTTTGGTGGCTGGCTATCAGAAGGAAACACGGTTCTTGATGTCTCAAGAGTTGGAACACCTAGTGTAAAAACAATTGAGGATGCACAAAAAGGTGAACAAGAAGCTATTTTTGATTTGGAGGCTGAAATAGATATACCTGTTGGAAAGATTGACAATGGCGTGTATAATATACTTGATGAAGCAGCCAATATTCTTAATAAACACAGGCGGGAAATCAAAGGAACAGATAAAGAAGGAGGCCCTAAAGGCGTTCTCGAAATACAGGCAGACAAAGAGCCTGGTGGAAAAGAAATTATCCCCCCAACAACCTCTCTCCAAAAGGTAGAAAATACCGAAGACTTCTGGCTTTCTATGCGTAATCTAAGGAAGTTTAGAGGATATAAATCTGGTTCATTTGGGATTCAAAACCTGACTGACGAAGAAATCTCCATGAAAGCTCTCAAAGAATCTCGAGAATTTCAAACAATTGAACCAGAAACAATTGAGAAACTTGCTCCAGAGGCAATTGAAAGAATTAATCAACTTATTGAGGTACGAGCATCTTTTGCCGAAGAGACTGGGAATATTGAGGACGTGCTTAAAAATTATAATTTCTATACAAAAAGATTTGGTAGACTAATGCTCAAAAAAGAATTGAACGCTCTTAAAAGAGAACTCAGGGGGCACCTTAGTAAAATTGATAAAGAAATTAAGCAACTTCAGAAACAAAAAATTGAAGTAGAGGCACCTGTTCTGACAGACGAAGAACTTGCAATGCAAGCTCTTGAGCGTTCTAGAAAACCAATCACCGAAGTAGTTGAGGAAGTTACAACACCACCGAGTGTTCCTCCAGAATCTCTTATGGAAGTGAAAAAGAAGTTCGGAAAGGATATTCAGGAACAAATAGATAAAGAAACAGAGAAACTTCCTGATTCTCAAGAAATTGATACTGGTAGAGGAAAATTTAGCAGAATATTTAATGGAACAAAAGGATGGAACAAAGATATTAAAAATAGATTTGCTAACTGGGCAAATAGTTATAACACAGCAATCCTTGGTGAAATAAGAGTAAAGGAACAATTTACCAAATTTGATTCTGAAGGAATGGATGCAGTTTTAGAGGTCCAGCGGGGAGAAAAGAAGGGTAAGTATAAAGAAGTTAGAGAATTTTTTGACGAGCGGCGACAAGAGGTGGTTGCTAGTGGAATTAACGTTGGTTACTGGGAAGATTATTTGCCAGGTATATGGGAAAATAGTGACAAGGAAATAGAGAAAGCCTTCACTGGTCCTAAAAGAAAAACTTCCAAAAACCCTGATTTTTCAATGCAAAAGGTTTTTGAAAATGACCAAGAAGGAATAGATTATGGATTAACTCCAAAATATAAAACAATATCACAGCGGGCTGGGTGGTATGAAAAAGTTGCACAGGTAGCAATTGCTAATAAAAAGTTTTTTGATTATCTTTCTGCAAACAAATTTTTGCTACCAGACCACAAAGCACCACGGTCATGGGTAAACCTTGATGTTCAAGCTTTTAGAAAATACCAGATAAAAACAGATGAGGGAACCTATCGGGGTACATACAAAGCATCTCCTGAGCTCGCAGACTCAATCAACACAATTATTGGTAATCCAAGTGGATTGTCTGGTGCTATTTTTAAAGAAACAGCAAAATTTGCTTCTACTCTAAAAGGAGTAATCCTTTCTTCTGGTATTCCTGGAACAGGAATTACTTTCCACACCTTTAACGTATTGGCCAGATACATTAATTCTGCCAACAACCCTCTTGGAGCAGGGTTAAAGGGTGGTATCTGGATGATTAAGCCCAATGTTGCACTTAAAACTATAAAGTCAAATGCGAAAAGGTTTGAAGAATTTGTTGCCGCTGGAATGACAGGGAGCTCAGAAGACCAGGGCATAAGCAGGGAAGCAAAAGAGGTTCAAGGAAATCTTGTCAAAAAAGGATACATAAAAATGAAAAACTGGCAAGAAAAAACCTTTGAGCATAATATCTTCCAAAAAATAATTCCTGCATTAAAACTTGATTTTGCTGAGGACACATATGGAAGGCTTATAGAAAAAGGTCTGAGTGAAAAAGAAGCAATGAGACAGGCGGCTGCTCTAGCCAATGAACAATTTGGGGGAATAAACACTGAGCAAATTGCGAGAAACAAAGATTTTCAAAACATTTTGAGAACTGTCCTTTTGGCCTCGGACTGGATGGAAACAAATGTTCGCCTTGGAACTGGTATGGCCCGAGCCTTTATTCCTGGACAACGTTCCAAATTAACTGCTGGACAGAAAATGGTTTATACAAGAATGGCAAGAAATTTGTTATTAACAATGATTGTTTATGCCGTATTTAACAAAGCACTTTCAGACAAGTGGCCGTGGGAAAACGATAAGGGGAACGAATTTAATATTGATACTGGTTTATATTCTAGTAATGGACAGAAGATTTATCTTAGACCCTTCGGAACTTCGCTCGACTACGTAAGACTTCCTTTTCAAATAGCACAGGCTGCTATGAGTGGAGACTTCTCTGTTGCATTTAAAACACTTAGAAACAGACTCTCGCCCGTTATTTCCACTGGAATGGCCTTTCTCACTGATAGAGATTATGCAAACCGACCAATTGGGACAAGAGGGGTAGACCAATATGGTAACCCTATGACATTAGAACAAAGAGCTGGTGGAATAACAAGCCAGATTTTAGGTACTTTTTTCCCTTCATTTGTTCGTTCACCAATAGACTATGCTACTGGAAGAGTTAGCGCGGAAGAGGCTGTCACAAGAGCTGCAGAGTTACCCTTGAGATATAGTGGTGGGGCATTTACTGATAGTCAAAGAAGAGAAAAAGACTTGTTAAAATCTTCTGGTATTACTAACCAAGGTATTTATGATTTTTTCCAAGGCGAAAGAGAAGAAAATAAACTTAAAAAAGATGCCAAGAAGATACTTAAAGAAAAAGGAGAAGGGGGACTGGAGGCATGGTTTAGTAATTTATTTAGTAAAGAAACAGATGCAGATGAACGGCTTGAGGCTATCAGAATCAAATACAAACTTGAAGACACCCTGGGTAAAGACGCAACAACAGTTGTGGAAAAGGCGAAGTTAGAAACAAAGAAACTCCAATTAGCTAGAAACATCTGGGAAAATAGTGAGGAAGTTCCTGGATTAACAGAAGAAGAAAAAGTAACATTAATTGAAGAAATTGGGTTTGGAACAGAGGATGTTGCTTATTACAGTATTGCAGATGAAACAAGTGCAATTAAGTTTGCCTATGTAGAAGATTTACTAACAAAAGTTGAAAATGCTGACAAAATATCCACTCTTGCTGCATTAAGATATGAGGTTGGAGGAGAAATGATACTGTCAAATGGTGTTATTAATGACCTTTTTGACATGGGCTACATAACAACTGCAGAAAAAAAATACCTTAAGTCACTTATGTGGGACCAAAAGAATGATACCTTTAAAACAAAACCAGGAACTTCTGGTTCAAACCTAGGGTCTTCTAGAAGAATTAGTTTAAAAACCCCACCACTTAAAAGAACTAAAATTGCTCCGTATAAAATAAAGAATTTTGGAATAAGAGCAAATTCGCTGACTGCGGGTGTGCCAGAAATACCATCAACATCACTGTCAACGAACCCATCTCGATATAGAATACCAAATTTTGTGCCAACAGCTCCTCAGAACCTTGTACCAACAAGCTTAAATCAACTTGGAAGATAACATGGCACAAAAAACAGCAATACAACAAGCAAAAGATACCTTCAATAGGCTAACTAATATGAAAATCAACCAAGCCCCCCTACCAACGGGTCAAGTAGGTAATTACGCAGTGGCGTCTCTTCCAGGTGGACGGGTGTTGTTAGGTTCTGGAAAAACTAAACTATCTGCGGCAGGCAAAAAGATAGAAAAAGCAAGGCGTCTTGACCAAGAGTCTCTTGCGCCATTTAACCAACAACAAAAAACTCGAGCAACTCTTGGAGACCTTCTACTTCAGATCGCTGTTCCAGCCAGACACATGGGTGCGGGAGGAGATAAGGCTTTTACTTTTGCAAATTACCTCAATAGCCTTCTACGACCACAGTTATCGACTGCACCAGGACTTGGTGCTCCTGCCCTTTTACCAGACCCTAGGACAGTATCAAAATTCTACACCCCATCGGCAATTGCGAATCTGCCTCCAACGGTAAGAGGAGCAGAAAGCCTGTTTCAGTCTCCACTTGCAAAACGAGGAGCCTTTGTTGAAAATACAGAAAGAATCCAGAAAGAACTTGCAGAAAGATTCTTGGCACAGTTTGCTCGAGGAGAGAGACCCGCAGCTTATGGGGTCCTTGGAGGAAGGGGTCGAGTACCTTTGACTGCAGGCCACGAAAAGGGTAAATTTTCACTACCTGCACCAAAGAGTGCAACAGCAGCCTCAATTAGACCACAAACACCGAGTTTCAACGCGGCAACAATTTAATAATATGGAATCAGCATTTCAACAGGCATTGTCAAATATTGGAGGATTGCTTAATCAAGCAAGGCTTCCTACTTGGAGAGGGGTAGGCGGAGCTGTTAATGCTTTGGATATTAGAGCAAAGGCGGGTATAGACCAAAGCCTGAGAAATTTACGAGCAAAATCTCGAGAAACTGAACCTAGTCTTGCCCCGCCCATTACTGCTTTTGGTAGAAACATATTAGAACCCACTGGAAACAGAAAAAAAACAACAAAAACAAAGCTGAAAAAGATAAAAGCTACTCCCACATTAACCTCTACAGCACTTCCTACAAAGATACCGACAAAATTAACTTCACAGGCGTCTATTGAAGAGCTTATAAAAGCCATAGAGACAGGGTCAAAGGGTTCTCCTGTTGCAACAATGGCGGCACAAATGGTTAATACAGGGCAAAATATGCCAGTGTTTCAAAGATATCCATTTTTACCAGTTGCTATCTCTCACCTTGAGTCTCAAGGTTTTAAAGATTTCGGAACAAATCCTTTGGTAACTAAGCCTAAACAAGGATTTGGATGGGCTCCTACAATTAGTGGGTATAACCCTCCGATTGAACAAGTTTTAGAAGATATGATGTCAGCTATTGGAACTGACAGAGCTGGAGAAGATGAGACAAGGCGACGTAGTGCTGGTTATTATCAATCTTTTAGAGACAATCCATCAGACATAATGGGCTTTGCCAATCAATTTGCTGGCCCAATAACACGGCAAAATCCCAACGCTGGTGATATTTATGGAGTAAACTTAAAAACAGTAATGAACAGATATGCCGAAGAATTAGACAAAATAATGCAAGAGCGAGGCGAAAGCTTTCCGACCAGGTATTGACAAAGAGCAGGTAGTTTGATGATCTATAAGTAGGCAAGCACTGCCAGCTTTGGTTTCTCTAAGAGCTGGCTTTTTTTGTAGCATGAAATGATATGGCAAAAGATAAAAAGAATACAGAACTCCTTCTTTCCAAAAGACTGCAATTGGCAATTACGGTTGGCGCTTTACTTGTTGGCCTTGCTAATGTTTGGATTGCTTCTAAACTTGCTCCTATTGCGCAAAGTGTGGCTGTAGTAACAACCAGGGTGCAGGCAATAGAAGAGAATCAGACAACTTTTGTTCCTCGAAATGAAGTTGAGCTTCAGCTCAAAAACATAAAAGAGCAACTTGACAATATTGAGGAGAAACTAGATAGCTCTCTTCGAATAGTACAGTAGACTTCTGTTAAACAATTTGCTACCATTTCTCTTACGACCCAAGTACCCATTAATGTTAATACAGCTATTAAATTGGATAGGACTTTGGAAGAAGAAGGTGGAAAATGATGTATATGCCTTCCGCAAGGAAGTGAAGAAACTGAGAGCAGAATATTACTCATAGAGCAATGTCTACAAAAACTCAGCCCGAGGAACCCCTTGACTCCACCGAAATCCTGGAGGAAGAGGTTCGTGAGAGGGACATTGACCTAAAAGGAAAAGACACAAGTCTCAAAGAACTTCAAAAACAAGTAATTGAAATTGCCAATCTTCTAGCTGTTTCTAATGATTTTCCTATTATTAAAGGCGAACTAGAAAAACTTCTTTGTTTTGAGGATGATAATATTCTTCTTAAAGCACAACTTCGAACGCTTAAAAACAAGAAATCACGTAAGTTTGGGACAGCTTTTCTTGGTTTGAAAAAGAAAACTGAAAACCTAGAGGGTGAAGTAAAGCAGTTAAAATCCCGTAGGCAAATTGACAAATACAAATTGCCAGAGCTGGTTATAGAAATCACGAAAAAGGTTGCAAAAACCATCTGGTTTGATATCTTGAAAGTAATCCACATGCCCCGTTGGGTATGGAGAAAAATAAGGGGGTGAATGATATATGGCAATCAAGAAAATACAGATAAGTGATGTATTGAAAAGACACCTAAAAATTGTAGGTTATTTGGTAGTATCTGCAGCAATAGCTTATGTTGCAAGTATATTAGCAGACAAGCCTGAATTTATATATTTTGCCCCAGTAGTTAACTATGTCCTTTTTGTTTTAGAGAAGGAACTTAAGAGTGAGGGTGTGGTGCAAATAATTAAAAGCAAGGTTAACGGAGGCTAATTTGATTCTTGATAATCGATTAGCAGCCTGATATAAATAAGATAAGAATATGAACCTGATTACCAAGTTGCACCAAGACTTCCCGCTGTACCTAGATGACGATGCAGTTCGTGACCTAGTTACATGGGAAGACTGGGTGACAACCTATCTTCAATTAAACGAGGCAAACAACTCCGTCTCCTGGCTAAAGGCCGACTTTTTATCCAAACTTTATGAGAAATTTGGTGGTGGTTCATTGGAAAAATTTGCTTCTGACGTAGGCGAACCAAGGAGCACTGTTGCCAACTACGTTCGTACTTCCCAAGCATTTCCTCCTAAGGCTCGTATACACCATGTGTCTTTCACCCACCATTATCAAGCAAGCTTTTCAGATAGCTATGATGAAAGTAAGAAGGAGTTCGCCACCGACACTAGGTTTAAGGTGGTTGAAGATGCCGCCGACAGAAAGATTTCCACCCGACAGCTCAAAGACGAGATATTGGAGGCTAAAGACCGACCCCAGCAAAAAGCAGTAACCTGTGACCTATGTAAAAAAGATACGGAAGAGTATCAAAAATATGTCTTTTTTGCTCCAGGAACAGGCGGAAAGGCAGACAAATACACTCTCCACAAGAAATGTTACGAGGAAATACGGGAATTCATTAAAAAGTACAAATGAATAAATATGTAACCAAAGACTCGGGAAAAAGGCAAGATTACAAGTCAGGCATGAGAAGAGACTTGCAAGATGATAAACCGAACTTCAGCCTGTGTATTCCAGTAAACCAACCTTTTGAAGAACAACTATTAACTCGATGGGCAGGGTTAATGTCGAGAGGAGCGGAGAAGTATGGACAAAGGAACTGGGAAAAAGCAGATAGTGAAGAAGAACTTGAAAGGTTTAAAGCCAGTGCCTTTCGACATTTCATTCAATGGTTGACTAACTTGGATGATGGCGAAGACCACGCTGCCGCCGTTATATTTAACCTCAACTGCGCAGAATATGTTAAGTGGAGGATAAAACAAAAATGAAACAAGAAATAACAACATGGCAACTGGATGACCTTACCCCCAAACAAATGGAGAAATTATATAAATGGTGCACGAAATATGAGTATCCAACGACACTCTCCATAGGTCAAATGGTCGAATTTTTAACAGAAAAATTAGGGAAAGGGATTGGTATTTATGGAGTTCCTGCTAATGGGCCAATTCTTAAAGATGGAGGCTGGGATATAAATGACCCCCAACAAGGAAAGTATCTAGCTAGAGGTATTGTTGAGCTCTGTGATGCCCTCTGGGAAGCAGCTAAGGAGGTATTAGATGAAAGTAATTAAACCACCACAAAAATTGAAGATAAACGGTAAATCAGTATTTCTTGCAGGAAGTATTGAGATGGGCAAAGCTGAAAACTGGCAGGAAAAGGTTGAAAGGTTGTTAAAAGATTCCAATTGGACGGCTCTAAACCCCCGCAGAGATGACTGGGATAGTAGCTGGAAACAGGGAATAGAACACAAGCAATTCAGAGAACAGGTTGAATGGGAATTATTAGCTCAAGAGAAAGCAGATGTAATATTGATGTATTTTGACATAACCACCAAATCACCTATTAGCTTATTAGAGCTAGGTTTATTCGCTAGTTCGGGGAAAATGATTGTAGTATGTCCAGAAGGATTTTATCGTAAAGGAAATGTAGATATTACTTGCAAGAGATATGGGGTTAAACAAGCAGACACGATTGAGGAAGCTGTAAAGGAGATATTAAATGGCTAAACTAAAATTAGTTTACATAGAATGGGAAGACGCCAGGTCGATCGGAAGTTCGTGGCGAGACGTAAAAGAATTACTTGAAAATGCTGGGGCTGTTCCCATTATTGTCAAAGAAGTTGGGTGGATAGTTAAAGAGGACAAAGATACAATTGTAATAGTTTCTTCGCTTGATGAGAGAAAAGACAAAACTTTTGTTTCTGATGGAACCATACTTCCTAAATCATTGATTCGTAAAAGAAAAGTGATTAAATATGGCTAAACCAGTACACGGGGGTGATAAACATGCAAGTTAAATTTGAACACGACAGATTACAAATGTTACCAGAAGATGATTTTGAAACAAGATTTGCTACTGAATTACAAAGACTTATAAACGCAGTTAGTAATGAAATGATGGCCTGGTATGGTGATGTAAAGTTTGACAAAGAAACAAGTGGCTTTGTTATTACTTGGAAACCAAAAAGAAACCCTAGAGAGACGGGTATTGAGGAATCTAACAAAAAATGACTAAACCAACTCTCAACATGGTCATGGCTCAGATTAACAAGAAGGCTGGTGAAACAGTCGTTCAAAGACTGGGTAAAATGGAAAAGATAGATGCTGACCGTATCCTCACAGGCGTTAAGGGGTTGGACGAAGCTCTGGGTGGGGGACTACCGTTAGGGCGAGTGGTCGAGTTTTACGGGCTGCCTGCGTCGGGTAAGACCTTAGTAGCACAGCTAATTATAAGCCAAGCACAAAAGATGGGGGGAGACTGTGTGTTTGTAGACGCCGAGGGGGCTTTCGACCCCGATTTTGCCAAGAAACTAGGAGTTAATGTAGAAGAATTGGCCTTAGTCCAGACGGGGATAGGCGAAGACATCATTGACACTGTCGCCAAGCTTCTTAAGGCTGAACCAGCTGTTGTTGTAATTGACTCGATTGGGGCGATGATTACACGTGGAGAATTTGATGAATCAGTTGAAAAAGTATTCATGGCACCAAAGGCTCGTTTAATGTCCAAAGGGCTTCCAAAACTAACTGCGTTGAACAAAAAAACCCTCATAATTTTTATCAACCAAGTGCGTAAGATTATCACAACCTGGGGTGGCGGTGGAATGACTACCACGGGGGGGATGGCTCTTGGCTTCTATGCTTCAATTCGACTTGAGGTTAAAAGAGACCGAGAGCTATTGTATAAGGGAGGTAAAAAAGGCGGAGAGGTTGTCGGGCAAATTGTTCAGTTCAATGTAACTAAAAACAAGACCGCCCCACCACACAAAACAGGGAGCTTTAAATTTTATTTTGATGGCAGAATTGAAGAATGAAAATAACGGACAAAACAAACACCAAGGTACATAGGTGTGGTTGTCTTTTTAAAAGAGATGCAAAGATGATTACTGTTCCCGCTAGTAGTAAATATGGAAAAGATTTCGAAATGGAACGTGTAGTTTGGAGCTTAAAGACTCCTTGTGAGGCACATAGGCCTAATTTTCAAAAAAAGGCTGACAAGTTGATGAGAAGAAGAGACCGACGGCGCGGGCGAGGGTGGACGAAGACTCCGAGGTATAAAGTGAAAATATTTAATAGAAGTAAAAGAAGAGAAAGACAAAAAATAATGTAAAAGAGGGGGTGATAAATATGGCACTAGGACAAGATATAGAAGAAACAGCAGCAAAGTCAGAACAAAAAGCTTTAGTTCCATCAGCTATTGATGGACAACAAAAAGAGCTAGCAATGCTTTCAGATACAATTGGAGACCTGTCAAGAAGACTACGCCCAGTATTGTCTGCAATACCTGCGGAATCAGGCACTAAATCAGGCGATAGACCTGAAGTAGCCACGCCTGGTATTGCGGAAAAAATCGCAATGAACAGTGAGAGGATACAGGTCTTAAGGGGCAGAATTGCTGAATTGATAAGCAGGCTGGAGGTGTAAGGTGAAAAGCTGGAAGCTTAAAGAAAAAAAGGATGCAAAAACTATCAAAGGAAGAGTCGTTCGGGGTTCTGGTAACCGTTGGTATAATCCTGGTGATTCTCGAAGTGATAATTTCCTGGTTGAAAGCAAACACACGGGGGGGGAGTCCTATTCCCTCAATCGTGAAAAGCTTCAGAAATTATATAAAGAAGCTTTGATGACCTACAAAATTCCTCTCTTTATGGTCCAAATACAAGATACGGAAGTAGTGGTGATGTTTAAAGAAGACTGGGAAAAGCTGATTAAAGGTCCTTCAAAGTAATTACTTTCTTCTTTAATGTCCATAGTTTCCGTTTCCCCCTTGGCCCGCGTTTCGCCCACCCGTGGAACTCGGCAATATTCCCCGCCTGTAGCCAAACCACAAGTGAATCTAGTGCTATTGCCTTCTTTATCCTTGCAGGGAGATTAGACGTCGAGGTGGTCTGGACTCCGAGTACCCCCCTCTTTCCTGGATGTATTGCACAGATATCAATCCAGCCAAATAAATCTTGTCGAATTTTGATGAAGTGATTAAATTTCTCAGCGATTGCTACGGTGTATCCTTCTTTGCGGAGATACGCGAGGGTTCTCTGGGTAGGCTTACTTGCCATTAGGAACCACTAAAAACTGTATCTTCTTTTTCTGCCAAGGCGAAGTCTATCTCGTCACATTTTTCTTGAAAAGTTTTCTCTTTCCTTGAAATACTGCTTCTAAACCAGCCGATTCTATTTTCTTTCATGTAGAGCTTGGAACATTCCTGGGAGCAAAATTTTCGAGCGCGAAAACGATTCGAGCTCTCGTAGTCTCTTTTTTCTATGGGGCGGCTGCAATGGTGGCAGTTGTGTTTAGCCATTGGACAGCTGTTATGTAATAATTAATTATCAACCAAAAGGGGCTTGGTGTCAAGAAGAAATTAGTTTGGAGGGTCCTTTTTTCCTTTTTGATTAAGAAGTTTTTCAACAAGATTCATTCTTTGTATTTCTTCTTCAGAAAGAGGCACTTTTACTCCGCCAGAAAAAGCAGTGAACTGGTGTTGGGGGGTTTCAATAACTTTGGTAGGCCCTAAGTCATGACCTTTTTCCTTTAATTTTTTAAAATCACCAGTAATTTCCTCGACTATTCCCCACATCCCATATATTGTCTTTAACAAAACAAAGATAATTAGTGCCCACGCAACAGAAACCCCTTCGTAAAGAAGAGTTTCACTTATCCCTTCGTTTACAAGATTTTTCCCAATACCTACGGTAGCTTGAACTATGTAGGAAAGAGTTATGATGTAGACGATAAGGCGTTTACTTCTAAGAAACCTCGCTGTTTTATACAAGATTATATTCTTCCTTAATCCTTTTTTTAATACTTTCCTTCTGCTTTATAGTATACACTCTCCATCTTTGTTTTCCAGAAGTACGTTTTCCCCCAGGAAATCCTAGCCTTTTTTCTAAGCGATAGAAGGTCTCTCGGGAAATACTTGGAATATCTTCCTCTTTTATTCCTGGGTTCGCTTTGCGAAAAGTGCCCTCAATCTCCTCATTTAATTCTTTGAGAACCTTTCCGACAGTAATGTAACTAAATTTCCTCATGTTAGTTAGAAGTCAAAATCCTCTTCTTTAGACTTTTTAGTTGGTTTTTTTACTTCTTTTGCCTCCGCGGGACCATCGGACGAGGAGTCCTCCTTTGGTTCATAGATTTCAAAAGCTTTCCAGAAACAACCTGACTCGTCTCTATATGTGCCAAGAGTTGCTTGAGCCTTACATTTTTCATTAAGACATCTTACTTTTACATAAAGATATCCTTCCTGAGTTTTGTTTGAATCTAAAGTAACTTCTTCTCCACCACAAATAGTACATTGATCTGGAGTAGTTGCGTAAAAAGCTGCATCAAACAAAGCTTGTTTAACATCACTAGCGTCTTCCATAAAACTCAGTTCTGATTTTCCTATTTTCTTTTTAATAATAATTTTACCCATGCTCACTCACCCCCTCCGTAACCATCTTTAAACTCTGTTCCTTTTTTTCTATCACGAGATTTTTTTGCTTTCATTTGTTTCTTTATGCTGGCAATTTTATCTTGGTTTTTCCAAATCCAAAGCTCTCTTGCTGCTAAAAACTCTTTAAAACAAGGTTCTCCCTCTTCAAACTTATATTTACCAGTTGCAGCGCCGTCTTTTCCTGTAGACAAAAGGACAACTCCGATACCAACTTCTTCTCCCCCCATTTCTTCATAGGCTTGCTTGTATGCTGACAACTGGAGAAAAACTTCTTCATAGATATCCTTGCCTGTTTTGACATCTGCAATCAAAAGTCTCCCATTCTTTTTGTACTTGATTACAAGGTCAAGTGTTCCTGCATATTTATATTTTTTACTAATAACTGTTTTTTCATTATCAAGTATCTCTACGTCATTGTCTTCGTACCAAGTATAAAAAGCATTAGCATAATCTCTAAACTCTCCGCTGATCGTCTTCATGTATTGCTTTGTATGCTTATAATTCTCTACAATGGAGTGAACAGTCGTTCCTCGGCTCATAGCCTTCTTAGAAGACGCGTAGGGAGCTCCCAGGGCCTCTTTTTGGGTGAGGGTGGGGTCAACTACCATTGCATTATAGACTTCACGGCCAAACCACCATCTGAGCGCGGGTTTATCCAAAACATCAAGTATCGTTGTAACTGAAATGAAGGGGTTATCTTTACTGTCCCAATAAAAGCCTCCTCTGCGGTTTGTTTCTCTTAAATCCGTCTTCTGCGGCATTGTGTATAATATATCAAATTTACCCAATTTTGTCAATGCCTAGCTTTAGCAGTGAAGGCTAGAGCGGTGATTCAAGCTATTGAATAAATAATATTCTTCTAACCCCCACTACTAAAGCTATTCTTTCTTTTTGCCTTTTTTACCCTTCAAATATCCTTCGTCATAAATTATTTTACCAAGGTAAAGAATTGTAAGGACAAGTATTGCATCAACAGCAAATATCACAAATCTCATTCTGGGTCACCTCCTGTAAAATATTTGTAGCATCTGGCGGGAACGTCACTTATTGAATAGTGAGAATATTCTTCACAATATTTTTCTGTTGTTACTCCTTCTCCCTTTTGTCCTTGAAAATAATTAGCAACAAGTATTCCTATTACAATAACAACAATTAATCCAAAAATCATTGAAATTAACGGTTCATTTCTTTCTATCATAATCTCTTCCCCTCAAGCCCCAGAAGGGACCTGAAGGTAAATGACTACTGCCCTGGAATCTGAATAAGTGTTCCAGAGTCTCCCAGCATATAAACTGGAAGGATTCCGTTCCACTGTTCAATCCAAAGCTTCTCTAACAGATTGTCTGTTAAAGTTTCTCTTTGCAACTGCTGCGCCTGTGCTTGTGCCTCAGCTTCTGTAATAGATGCTTCTTTTCGAAATTCAGCCTGAGCAGCTATATTCTTTTCGGTTTCAACCCTTACCGCTTCAATCTGTTTTGCCTCAATGGCACCAATATATTCAGCAGTAAACTCAATTTCCCTAATTCCTATAGAATCAAGCACTAATCCATTAGCCTCAAAAGTGGGGCGTAGTTGTTGTTCTATTCTGTTTTGAACTTCTACAACACCATTTCCAGAATAAAGAGTCTCAGCTGTAAATTCACGAGGAATATTTCTTGTCCAGATTCTTGATTCAGTTTTAACAACTTTTTCCACAAGTGCTTCCTGTGACCCATATGTATTAATAACAGAAACACCTTTTAGTGGGTCTATTGAAAACCTAATCGTGTAATAAATATCTACACGCTGGCCGTCTGAGGTGTTTGTGTCTACTGGAAAATCCTTGAAGTCTGCGTTTGAACCTTGTTGTTTTTCTCCTGTGGTTGTTTCATAAATCACATTTCTGGTCGTTAGGGTTTTTGTTCCTTCGATTATAGGAAAAATAAAATGGGCTCCTGGTTCTAAAATCTTGCCCGTTGTCGCTCCAAAGCGGGTAACAACTTTAATTTCTCCTGCGTCAACTGTCCTAAACCCTAAAAGGGTAGGCAGAAGTATAAGCAAAAGGGCTATTCCCAGGCCTCCGAGCAAAACCTTCACTCCTTTTAGATTCCTATTTGTGTTCGTTTCTCCTTCGTACAAATTACTCACCTCCTTCTATTTTTGTGATAAATATCACTCCTCAGCCATTAGGCTGAGGGCTGGTATCTAGCGTTTAGAGCGACTATGCACACTTCCTCCTTTTTGTCGGACATGTAAAAGCGTGGCAACTGCTAAGAATAAAACAGAAACGCCAAGTACCGTAACGGCTTTCTCAATTGTGTACCATTCTAAAAGTACGTTCATTTCGTTTCACCCCCTTTTACAGCAAAAGGGACTCGCCGAAGCCAGTCCCTTGTCAAAAAGCTTATGTTTGTTTTCAGATTCATTTTACCTTATATATACTTTACTATATTCCTCTATCTTTGTCAAGTTTTATTTTCTTAATTATCTGGTAAATTCTTGCCGAAGAGATTTGATATTTAAGAACCAAATCAATCATAGATACTTTTCCGCTTTTGTAATCTTTATACAAATTCAGGTTTCTTTTCTCTTTTTCTGGCGGCGCTGTTCCCATTATTTTATCTCTTGAATTGAATATCTATTGCCAACGCAGCTCCTTTTTTCTCCCTTTTTTAAATAATCGATTATTATGTTAGTTGCAATTCCAGACACGTATTGGATAAAGCTTCTTGCTCCTTCGGCCTCACAGATATCAAAATCTGTTTTTAAATCATCATAGGTTCGATAATCTTCATTCCACTCACAAGCAAAAGTCATCTGTGGAGAAAATCCTATATGAAGACAATTGAATTTTCCCAGTTCGCTAAAGACTCTGGCTTTTTCCCTAGATTCATAGTTATCAAAACAATCTATTAATAAACTACTCGGGAAACAAGAAGAATTGTCGCCAAATCTTTCATTTTTTATTTCAACCTTGGTGTTTTTGGCAAATCTATAAATATTAAACTGAAGAGCCTCAACTTTATTTAATCCATTCTGTTCTGGAAAATATTGCTGTGTTCCAAATTGATAGTTTCTAGCTTCAATTTTATCAAAATCAACCAATATAAGCTCATCGTCTCGTCTATCAAAGGCAAGATTCATAGCTATATTGCTACCTAAAGCCCCTACTCCAAGTATGTATATTTTCATTTTTCTTTTAATTCGTAACTATATTTTATAATTTGATTAACCCACGGAGGTTCCCACCTAAGCCTCTCTGTTGAAAGCTCTGCTTCCAGCAATTCCATTGTTCTTTCCCCTTTTTTACCCCCCTTTTTCCAGTGTTCAAGACCTTCTAAAACATACCAAAACAACTTTCTGAACAAGCCACTATTTGTTGGACAAATTACTTCCATATATATTCTACTTGGATAAAAAGTGGTAGTCCAAGCTTTTAGGGTGGTACGGTCTTCTTCCGATAAAAAGGTTGCCCCGTGCGGGTGAGTATGTACCATTCTTTCAATTAATCCAGGGAATTTTTGATGAATTTCCCAGGCATATTCGAAAGGAAATAAAACACCTGAGGGTTCACCAAACACAGTGGTTAAAATCTCTTTGTCTTTTGATATTAGCATTGCAACTTCTCTCATTCTCTTGTTCTATAAATTAATCCTTCATCTATAAATTGTTTGGCTAATTGAATGGCAGAGGATACGCTGTGGTCTTTATCATGTCCTTCAGCACAAAACCCTAAGTCAAGCATTCTGAAGTTTTGGTCAAGTGAGGAATGAAAAGATTCCTTCCCGACCATCCACTCAAGGTCAACTTTGTCTCCACGTTTGTTAAAATTTATTAGCTTCCCGCCAGCATCATTAATAGCTTTTTGGAGCCTGCCTGCAAACGATTTCTCGAACTGCTTTTTGCGTTTCTCGCGCTCAAGTCTTCCCAGTTCTAATTTGTCTAATTGTTCCCACTCCTCAATTCTTTGTTTGTCTAAAATCATTAAAAGATAAAAGAAGCGCATTTCAGGCGTAAGACCTTTGTGTGGACCAAGTTCTTCTCCTTTTTCGACTTTATGTTTAACCCCCAGTGTTAAAAGCTGGTGTTTTGCCCCCGCGTCAACTTTATGAAATAATAAATTACCATTTTCCCATCTTCGAGCAACTATAATCATCCCCAAGTCGGCATTCATAAAATGAATTGGAATTGTTTCATTATATCCTAGAAAATTTGCAACTGAGAAGTTGAGAGGAATAATAGAATTCCCATAAGCAATACCTCGAAAAGGAGGAAGTTTATCCATCATTCTATCAGTCTGGATTCTATCAACTGCATTAGTCAATAGTGAAATTTCGTTGCCAAATTCGTACCAATAAAATCCATCTGGTTTACTAGAATTAAACTTTCTTCTTTTATAAACTCCATCACCACTTATTATCGGTACAATTCTATTAACTGGTTTTGAAAACTTTTTTAAATCGATGCTTCCCATTCTTCCCATGGCATGTTCCCCTTTCTTTTGTTACATGGCCTACAGGCCGCTGCTAAATTTGATATCTCATCTGTTCCACCCAGCTCAACGGGTATCTTGTGGTCAATTGTTAATGGCCTCATCTCACCACAATATTCACACTTAAATTCAGCAAAACGATAGACTTGCCATTGAACCTGATAAGCAATTTGTCTTTGAGACTTGCGATGAATTGCTTTGACGGTTTTCCCGTCGGGCGAGGTTTCAAAGTGTTCGGGGTCGTCCAGTTGTTTTAATATTTGAATCCATTCGTCTCTGTTTGGGTCAACAACTTTAATCTGACTTGAAGTAAAGCCCATGTTTTCATCTGGTAAAAGTATAACCATCTTAAGGTCATATTTGCCATTTAAAAATATCCCGCTTATTTGGAACTCGCTTCCGAGTCTGTCTAAGTAAACAGGTTCGTGATTAGGATATCTTAAACCGAAAAAATCTTTTCTTTTTGCCATATTAATTTGGCTGCAACCTTGAGTCCTCTTTTGCGCTTGATGCCGTGGTGGCAGGGTCTAGTTCAAGTAGATGAACAACAATCCCACTTTCTTCTACTATTCTTGTTCCATGACTTGCTATTACTTTCCAAGGAATATCCGCTCCTGTAAAAGCTAGTAAGAAAATTCTTTTTTCTTCTTTTGCTTCTGGGTCTATTAATGCCCACAGCTGGAAGGATTTATTTTGTATCTGAAAATCTACTATTTGTGCTCCTTTTGGTAACAACAATTCTTCTGGCTCTTTATAGTAATTTAAAGTATATTTATATATTTTTTTCATATTAAACGGTGAACCACCACTTTGGATATTCAGGTAATTTAGTTTTCATAATCTCTTCAATAACCGCCATTGGCCCCTCGACCGCTCTTTTAAAAGCTTGTGTCACTAATGCAGAATCATGAAGTGTTTCTGGTTGCATTTCTGCATAAGGAATACCATTTGCTTCACAGGCGTTTTTAATAGCGTCTGGGCTCCCCGCACTCGGACCATTACCCTTAACCCTTATAAGAACAATCGCTTTTGGTTTTGTTACATCTGGATTATTAACATGCCATCTTTCCATCTTTCGAGCTAAACCCATCCCATCCTCTTCAGGAATATTGTGCTCGCCATCGGAAATAAAAATATCAACTTCTGCCCCCGCCTCTCTAGCTTTTGGATAAAGTGCGAAACAATCTGTTCCTCCACCCAGTCTTTTGCCAAACATGATTGCTTTAAAAGCTTCTTTCTCAAAAGTTTCTGGGATTGGAAAGACTTCGGCATTTTCATCAAATTTACCCCATTCAAAGTTTTTCTTTGGGTCTTTAACCATCTCAGCAATAATGGCACCATTTTCCTTGGCGTATTCAACTGCACCCTCCATGGAAGGGGAGTAGTCAATGTGAAGGAAAATTTTACCAACATCACCCAGTTGTTCTTTTCTTTTTGTTGAACGTGCTTTTTTAAGAGCCTGTTTAACTTCTTCAGACGCTGTTTTTGAAACTGTTTCTGCTCTGTCTAGTGCAGTTTTAGCTTCACTGATTTTTTCCTCGTACAATTTCATAACTTTAGGGTCAGACAACACACCCTGTTCTTCGAACATGCTTCTAAGAATAACCGCCTGGTTACCAGTAATTTGTTCAAGAATTGCCACAGCAATAACAGGAGACATTTTCTTTTTGATTCTTGAAAGTCCCTCTAATGTACCAAAGTAACCAATCTTTTTCTTTCTGATTTCTTTTGCAATCTGTAGGTCAGTCTTGTCCTTGAAGTCAACTTCGGGTACCGCAAACTTTATTTTCCTATCTTTTTGTTGCCACCGAAGGATACCAGCAACTTCGTCACTAGGTCTTGTATGAGTCATCCTATACAAGTTTTTATAAACCCTACCCAGGCCTGCTTTTGAGATACCTTTCACAATATGCAAATTATTTTCTCTGTATTTAAGATATTTCTTAAAGGCTGTCTCTAAAGAGGTTGGGTAGTGGTATGCTTGTCTTAATTTGTCTTCAACTCCCCATTTAATGGACGCTAGTTTATAGACCCTGCTAGCCATCTTTGGGTCTAGTTCTTGAAGCAATGTTGCCGAAACATGTCTGAGATTAGGTTTCTTGTATTTTGATTTTGCTCCAAAGAGTTGTCCGTCCGCACTGGAAAGTGAATTAATATATGCAGTAACAACCTGTAAATCTTTTGAATCTTGTTTTGAAGCCCATGCTGTTAGGTGTGCCAGAAAGTATGGGTCATCTTGTCCCAATAGAAACAAGTTACTTAGTATTGGCATTACCTTTTCGTCTTGGAGTTTGTTTTTTGACCAAAGGTGAGTACACCCTGCAATTATGAATTGATATACCTCTAGCCTGTCTTCTTGAGACAAGTAAGGTAATTGTGGATGTTCTTTCGTGTTCATATTAAAAAAACCTAAGTTGTAATTGCTTTTCAAACCTAAGCTTGTGAGCAACTATTTGTGTGGTCTTTTGGCGCCGAAGGCAGGAATCGAACCTGCAACCTTTACATTAACAGTGTAACGCTTGTAAGTAACATCGTGTGTGGTGATAAACACCTAAGTAGAAATTACTGTATTTCTCTACCATTGAGCTACTTCGGCTTAGCGGGGGCATCGGGATTTGAACCCAAATTATTAGTTCCAAAAACTAATGTGTTTCCGCGCTTGTAAAGAATGTCTGGTGTGGTAAGTAAGAGCTTTTTGGTCTATTTCGAGGATACACCAAAAAAACTTACCTAAGTTGAAATTCTTAGTTTATAGCTTTCACTATGCCCCCATATAAATGTGCGTATTTTGTGGCGGAGACAGGATTCGAACCTGTAATCTACTTGCGTAGTAATTTTGTTTTTTTCAGAAACAAAGCTTGTATAGAGTAGCTTGTGAGGTGATAAATCACCTAAGTAAAAACTCTAGTTTAAAGTTGCCTTTACCATTTGGCTACTCCGCCATTAAGTTAAATTATTCAAGATGGGTTGGTGTTTTACTCCCCCCCAAAGAAAGGACAATTTTTATCCTCTCTTGGAGGGGGGCACGGGATTTGAACCCGTACGTAATCATTAAAAATGATTTGTTCTACCATTGAACTAGCTTGTAACCAAGTCCTGGTGGAATAATTAACTTTGTCGACGTTGCAAGTAATTATCTTGCTCTGTCGTTATTTAAATGTACCTGCTGGGCTCTTAGGAAATATGTAAGTATTCTTTGAGCTTTCTACTTTCTTAACTGTAAATATATACTCTCCTTGGCTCTCTTGCAAGTTTACTCCAAACTCTTCTAGGATAGCTGGAGAAATTGCTTCCAGGATTTCATCACCTGTGCTGTCAAAAGTTACATCGAATTCCGCGTATGGATAATGCTTCTCTTCACTTTCAAGGGTGATTATAATTTCACCTGTTGGTGGTCTTCCTATTCTTCCAGCCATGTTGTTAATATAACATTTGACAAGGACCTTGTCAAGTCCCAGTTTGTGCTGCCCCAAGGAATCGAACCTTGCTGTCCCGAACGGGAAACGGGTTTACAGTCCGCGACCAACACCAGTTGGACATCGACAGCTTGGCTGCAGAGGTAGGGGTCGAACCTACAGAACTCTGGGTTCAAGGCCCAGGGAGTCTACCAATTCCTCAACTCTGCATCATGCTAGAGAGAATGGATTCGAACCACTATTTTTCGGTTCAGAGCCGAATTGCCTACCATTAGCAGACTCTCTATCAGTGACGCTACAGGGAATCGAACCCTGGTTAATGGCTTGAAAAACCACCGTCCTAGCCGCTAGACGACAGCGCCGCATGCTCTGGGAGAAGGATTTGAACCTTCGACCTGACGATTAACAGTCGCCCGCTACTACCGCTGAGCTACCCCAGATTGTGGGTGTAAGAGGAGAATCGAACTCCCTTCTCCCGCTCCACAGGCGGGCGTTCCACCATTGAACCACAAACACCATAAAAAAACCTCCCTTTCAGGAGGTTATTCCGAACATAACAAACAACCCCCCGTTAGGAGTGATTATTATAATGTTGCTGTTCAGTTCTAATTGTCATGTTTTTATTATAACACAGATTGTCAAGATTACTTAAACCACCTGTAATATTTGTCTCTTTTTGATGCTTCAATAACTTTGATTGGCAAACCGACCTTCACTCTTTGCCAATTCATAAATATCCGTCCAATTCTGCCATTACCATCAACAAAAGGGTGAATCTTTTCAAACATTATATGTTGTGTTTTCCAGGAAGGAATCTTTGCTTGGACATTAGCATTCACCACATCAACCCATTGAGCCATAGCATTAGGAATATTTGTAAAATTTGGAGCTTCTTTTCCACCAATCCATACTGGAACTCTTCTAAAGTATCCCCTTTCATTAGGCATCAAGTCCTGATGTAGCATTAAAATCTTATGTGTCTTTAAAACAATACCAGTATTGATTTCTTTCTGTGTTTCAAGGTACTTCCAAGCATATAGCGCTTGTCGCAGAGAGTCTTCGTCAAAAACATCTTCAATTTTATTCGATTCATTCAGAGACAGTTTCAGATTTTTCATGCGGAAGGTATAGGACTCGAACCTATACAACCCTAAGGTTATCTGTTTTCAAGACAGAGGCGGTGCCAATTACGCTTTAACCTTCCTTACACAAACTTTGGATTATAAATGTGGTGTAACTTCGTCGGTTAACTCAAGTTTTTTTAGTTTTTCTAGAGCTCTTGCGGTAACAAATTTATAACTTCCATCAACACTGTCAACTACCAAGATATCTTGTGTAACCGATTTCTCATCTATAATTTCTTCAGATGACATATCTATATATCTTACAAAGTTTCCAGGAAAACCAGAAATTAATAATTTCTGTTCTCTTGTAACCAACAACAAACTTCCTGATGGATAGTTCCTCAATAATTCATTGAGTTGTTCTTCATTTCCAAATTCTATGTGAGTGATATCAAATAAAAAATGTTTCATATTTATCACCTTCAATCTTAGTGCCCGATGTAGGATTCGAACCTACACGACCGATTTGGCCACCAGTTCTTGAAACTGGCGTGTCTACCTTTCCACCAATCGGGCTTAAATAAGTTGAATGTGCTTTTACGCTAAAGGCATAGGGCTTCTTCTCGCCAATATTTCAATTGGCCTTTCTCGTGATGCATCCCGTACTATAAGAATCTAGTTCTTTTTCCGCCACTCCTTAGATGATGACTGCTTCTAAGTCAACATTTTCAACTTAGTGCCCCCGACAGGACTCGAACCTGTACGGCTTTCACCACTCGCTCTTAAGGCGAGCGCGTATACCAATTCCGCCACAAGGGCTAGACAGGGCAAGGCTTCCTTAACTCACGTCCGATAAGCATGGCCTCGCCAGGCGTCTATGTGCCTATAATAGTTCATGGAGCCCTAGACATAGTGACCGTGCTAGTCCTTAAAACGGACTTCCATGTGTGCTCAGTGAGGGATTCGAACCCCCGACAATCTCGATGTAAGCGAGCCACTCTGGCCAGACTGAGTTAACCGAGCAAATAAAGTTCCGAGTAAGCCAGTTTCTGTTTTATGGTGTCATCTATCTATGCCTTGTTCCGCGTTGGCCGAGCAGACCTTAACATCGGCACACAAGTTGCATCGGGGGAGATTGGTCGTTTCACTCCGACCCAGGGTTGCCCTAGTTCGGACTCGTCTCTGTTCCTCTAATCAGTGCTCACGCATCCTGCTTTTAAGACAGGCACCCTGCTCTTGATGGCTGGACTTTCCTCAGTTTTTAAACTGCGACACCGCTGAAACTTTGTTGACCACCTTGGATTTGAACCAAGACCCTTGTGTATATAAGACACCTGCTCCGCCATTGAGCTAGTGGTCATCGTCGGTAAACAACCATGCTTTTTAGTTTAGGTTGCCTACCCGTTTTTCCCATCTTATCGGCGTTAAAGCCTACTGGACGCTCTTTCGAGGTAGGGACCAGATTGTGCGCCACACAAGAGTCGAACTTGCACGGGTTCCCCCACGAGTTTCTAAAACTCGCATGTCTACCATTCCATCAATGGCGCATGTTAACTTCTTAATAAATTTTCAAACCTTACGAGAGCTTTCTTTGCTTGTTTATCATTAAGATGAACGAACAAATGTTTCTCTATTCTTTTGATATGACTTTTTTCGTATTTTTTTTCGTTTCGGTAAATTCGGCACGTTACTTCATTTCTGTAATATTTCTTAGTGCCAGCGCCGCCCCTAACCTTTTTCCGCTTGTCGGCCATGACTAGGATTCACCCCCTTTTAGGGGACAACTATTCTTTAGTTATGTTGTCCTACCTAGTCATGTTTACCTCAGTAGAGTGAGTAGGACTCGAACCTACGGTCTGCAAGTTATCAGCTTGCTGCTTTCCCTCTAAGCTACCACTCTGCGCACAGGGGGTACCATCTTATGAATTCCTCCTGGCTATTTAATTCACCAAGCTCCCTGTGAGACCAGTACCAGAATCGAACTGGTGCATGAGAGGCTTGCAAGCTCCCGTGTTTCCCCTTCACCAACTGGTCATTATGGTTGGTAACCTAGTACCTTCGGCGAGACTCGAACTCACAGATTACGGCTTAGAACACCGTTGCCCTATCCAATTGGGCGACGAAGGCTCAAAGGGGAATTAACATTATCAGTTTCACTAGCCTCAGTTCAAAGACTGACGCCTCCGCTGAGTGTCATATTCCACCTAGTACCCTTGATTGGACTTGAACCAACAACCTTGCGTTCCGAAGACGCCTGCTCATCCAATTGAGCTACAAGGGTTCGGTGGGACTGGAAGGATTCGAACCTTCAACTTCTCGGTTAAGAGCCGAGTGCTCTAGCCATTGAGCTACAGACCCATTGATAAAAGATGGTGGTGGTTTGTGTGGCTCCCCGACGGATTATTCTTTATAGCCAAAATTCTAATGTGTACACCTTCAGGTTGTGTTACACCACCTATACAGGCCGCTGTGTATCAGCTTTATCCTAGTTTATTCTGATACTACCATCTTTTACTTGTGCTCCTATCTGGACTCGAACCAGAACTCCTCCGCTTAAAAGGCGGGTGCTTTAGCCATTAAGCTATAGAAGCTTGGTGCCAGAGGTTGGAATCGAACCAACACTTAGCGCTCTTCAAGCGCCCGCATATACCAATTTGCTACTCCGACTTTATATTTCTTTTAGAATCTCTTAATAAATTTGCGAACCAAATAGCGGTGCGTATATCTAATTTATTTTTAAGAGCAATAAAGAAACTTTGTAACCAATCTCTCATGTTGCTCAGGTCAGAGTCGAACTGACACTAAGGGATTATGAGCCCCCCGTACTTGCCGTTATACTACCGAGCACGATGTGACGCTACAGAGATTTGAACTCTGGTTTATGAATTGAGAATCCACCGTCCTAGGCCAGACTAGACGATAGCGCCGTATGTTCGGACTCGGTGGCAATTTGAACACACCAAATCACATTTTGCTATTTCTTTTTTAAGGTCCTCTATTGGAACATTGTCATGAACGAGTCTGGAAACTGTTTCTCTCTTTTTCTTCTTATCTCTATGGTCAAAATCCATCGCGTAAAATGGATATTCCTTTTTACAATCGACACACTTTTTTCCTTTTTTAATGTTCTTAACAAAATCTCTGTTTCTCTTTCTCCTTCTATACTTTCCTTCTAAAACCTTCTTTCTGTTCCTGTAATACCAGCGTAGTTTAGACGCCTTTTTTCGTGGGTCAGAAGGGTCAGTATACACCCTTTCACCGTATCATCTTAAGAATCTTATAGTCAAGTGCGGAAGATACAGGATTCGAACCTGTGAGACATTTCTGTCTACAACTTAGCAAGTTGCTCTATTACCACTCTAGCAATCTTCCTTGGAGGCCCTATGTGGAATCGAACCACATTCTGAGGTTTACAAAACCCCTGCTTCACCTTTTAAGCTTTAAGGCCGTCTGTGGAGCGGAGAGGAGTCGAACCTCCATTTATTCAGTGCAAATGAATCGTGTTAAGCCATTGTCACTACCGTCCCATATGTCAAGGTGGCAGGACTCGAACCTGCGGTCTCGCGGACCCAAACCGCGCGCGTTGGCCAACTACGCTACACCCTGATGTCCGAGATTTCTCTCGGGCACTCTCCTAAACCAATGCGTTTTATTACAGACTTAGCAAGGTCGGAAGGATTCGAACCCTCAGTTCCGCTTTTGGAGAGCGGTGGTTTAACCGTTAACCGACGACCTTAAATTGGCTGGCCTCGCTCAATGTATCCCTAGTTTAATCGGACTTCTACCGAACCAGTCGACAAGGGTTCTTACACAAGGTACTTATACCATGTTCCCCTATCTTTGTCAAGACTTGGAGTGAGATACGAGAATCGAACTCGTTTATCCAGTTTGGAAAACTGGCTCCTAGGCCATTCGGACAATCTCACTTTGCGGGACTGAAGGGATTTGAACCCTCGGTTTCTCGATAGACAGTCGAGTGTGTTGGCCTCTACACTACAATCCCAAAGTTGGTAACACAATCATACCACATTAGTCAAGTAGTATTTTTGTGAGGAAAAGAAAGAAGGTAAATAGGCCAAGGCCTAATATAAAAATAAATAATGGTGTTTCGTCTTTAATTTCCATCTTTTTTCTTATGTAAACTCTCCCAGGCCGAGTGAAATAATCTTACGAGTTTAGTGGCAGAAGCTGAATTGTTTGGATATTCTACATATTCTGCTAAATCACTTTTCAATCTTCTCCAATCCATAAGAATATAGATCAAGACCTGAAGCTCGTCTAGTGTCAATTCAAACTCTGCTTTTTTCTTGGTCATTTTTCCACCTCAAGTATACACCTGGTCCCAAAGTAGTGTGTATTAATCTCTCAAGACGCTCCTCTATGGTCTTGGCGGGATTCGAACCCAGCACAGCCCTAAGGGCCATCCGTTTGACGGGACGCGTCTGCCTATTTCGCCACAAGACCTTAGTTTTCATTTTTTTCTCTTTTTGCCCATCTAGCATATTTACTGGAGTCAAAATATTGAACTCCTCTTCTTTTCAACTCTCCTTTAAAAAAAGGTTTTACTTCAGTGCTTTGTCCAAAGGTTAATTTTATTAATATCTCCATTTGTTTCCTGGACATTTCCCCTACTGGCTTTTTAACAAACTGCTTAACTCTTTGCAAGATTTTATCAAAGACTTTGGTCTTTACTCCTGATATCCTGAGCTCGTCTTCAGTCACTTCAATCTTTTTTAAAACTTCTACGAGCTTCTCCTTCATCTTCTCGTCTTCTTCGTGTAATTGCCACCAGGCAATCATCAGAGAATATTTTCTGACCTTGTCTCGTAGTTCTTCTGGTATTTTCATACAATTCCTTCCAACCCAGTAATAATATCCTGGTCGGCCGTATCGGACACCGCGTCCACCTTTATCCTATCGGCTGGTGTACGGTCGAACACAATCTCCCCGTTATCATATATCTTAAACCCTTCAGCCCCCGTCCGACCATGAATCCTGTTTTTATAGATATAAAGAGCTCCTTC